>ERZ1026975.4-NODE-4-length-230932-cov-13.293741_pt1 | contig 230932 bp, 217 predicted proteins | sample MGYA00519561_ERZ1026975 | MGnify/ENA primary metagenome ERZ1026975 (study PRJEB26926, sample SAMN06164672) | human gut metagenome | biome: ENVO:00009003; feature: ENVO:2100002; material: ENVO:00002003 | host: Homo sapiens | place: USA | collected 2012 ... | reverse complement strand
AGTACGGCTCCCGGCCCGCATTGGACGCGCCGGTCGTGCCGCCCTTGTAGAGATAAATCCCATCGTGCTCCACATAGCGCCACGCCTTGGGCAGCATACCGCCTGTGGTCAGCTCCGGGGATGTGGTAAACGCCTGCCGGCTCCCGCCTGCGCCGGTATAGGCCACCAGCGCCAGTATCTCGGAAAAGCGATTTTCGTAAAGATTGTATTGGGAGAATTTCCCCTCAAATCCTTCTGGCACCACCCAATAGCTGTCGTTGAGCGACAGCCCCTTGCACACGTCAATGATTCCCTTGGTGTCGTTATGGCTGAGGCCAAGGGTTTTCAGAATCTCATCCACAAAGGCGCGGTTTTTGGGGATAACCCGCCGCTCCAGCCAATGGATGACACCCTCGCCGGTGCGCTCCATATCCAAAGGCAGCAAATGGGCCTGCTCCTCGTTGGTGTATAAGATTTCAGCCACAAGGCCGGACAAGCCCTGCTTTTCCATGGAAAAGCGCATTAGCTCCGTATCATAAATGCGGAGACTGTAAACATTACTCATAGGCTCCTCCTTGTCGTTCAGTTCCAGTGAAACATCCTTCCCCAGCGCCGAGGCGATTTTTAAGATCATATCAAGCGTGGGGTTCTGTGTCCCACTTTCCAGGCGGTTAATGCCGGAACGCTGGATTCCCAGCCGCCTTGCCAGTTCTGCCTGGGAAATGCCCTGTTCCAGACGGGCCTCCACAAGCTGGGATATGATTTTCTGCCGTTGACGCAGTTCATCCATACTCTCACCTCACTGCTTTAATGTTAACATATATGATAACAATTTGCAAGAGGGAGAATCTGTCGAAGCTGGGAAACCGGCAACTCACCGCTCCGGCTCTTTGCTGTGGCTGCCCCGAATGGGAATCCCCAGCCGGTGGCACAGAAAATCGTTCACATCCTTTCCACGGGGCGGGGGTTTGTTCTCCACCCGGTAGCCCTCCGGCATGACAGCCATGATTGCCTTGGCCGCCAGCCGGCCAGCGTTGTCGTTGTCCAAGTGGAGATAGACGGTTTTCACATGGGGGTGGTCCTCCAAAAACCGGGTGAGGGCCACCGGCAGCTTGCTTTCCTCCATCTTTTTCTTCGGCTGGTACACCCCAGCCAGGGACAGCAGGTTGTGCCGCCGCCAGTCGATCCCGTCCAGCTTACAGAGAGTGGCATAGGACATGACATCAATGGCGCACTCGCACAGATGGACCGCCGGATTCTCCACGCAGGCGGGCAGGGCAAAGGAAAAGTGCTTATCACTGCCGCTTAAATCCCCGTGGAACCGGGCTTCACTGATTCCCCGCAGGCAGCCGAACCGCGCCTTGCCATCCTTATCAAAGCCCACAAAAACCACGTTGCTGTGACCCTTGTTCCGGCTCTCATAAATCCGCCCGGTCTGGACGCAGTAGTCCAAAATCTCCTGGTCAATGCCCCGGCCCTTGAGATAGGCCATCATCGCCCGGTTATCCGGGGCGGCCTGGGGCAGAAGCAGGTGCTTGGGCTTTTCCTCTTTCAGCGCTGGCACAAAGGAAGGCGGCGGGATGGCCGCCCTTCCGGAGATAGTTTCCATGGCCTCCAGAAAGGAATAGCCGTTGACCTTGATGAGATAGTCCAGCGCGCTGTAACCGCCGATCCCGCGGGAAAACCAGCACCATTTGCCGTTGGAAATCCGCAGGCTGTCATGGGTCTTGGTGCAGTAGACATTGCCGGACACATGGACCAGCTCCTGGGGTTCGCAGGTTTGCAGGTAGGTGAGCAAGTCCACCTGCCTTGCCCGTTCGATGGCTTCTGAATCGTAAAAAGGCATAAAAAAATACAGCCCCCTTCACATAGCCGTAGATTAGCCGCCCCATGTGGGGTAGCTGACTATGTAAAGGGGGCTGTACTCTTTTCAGATATGAAAAAAGCCGACTGGATTGCTCCAATCGGCTCTTTCTGCATATACTTTTGCGATTTATATGCAGATATGAATGGGGAATGTGCAGTTTTGGGCGGCAGCTTTAAGCCATAGCCAAAAACTCCAAGAATTCCAATAGTTTTTACTCCTAATCCGTAAAAACTTGTTTTGTTCAAGACCTTTTTGGGGTTGCGAATGAATTTGGATATGTAAAAGCGGCATGGATTTTTCCATGCCGCCCAAAAAACTATTCAGTTTTGAAAGCGCCGATTTTCTTCAGATAGGCAAATCCGTCTGCATGGCCCCGGAAGTAGATGTGTTCCCGTTCCATATTATCGGCCCGCATATACAGCCGGATAAATTCTTTCAAGGCTTCATGCTCCTCAGCGGTAAAAGAAAGTTCTCCCTTGCCCTCCAGCAGAGCGCCGATCACAGGATTTCGGCGTTTCAGTTCCTCCATCTGGGCCTTTAATTCAGCATATTCCGGGCTGGCAGCCGCCAAATCCATCACAATGTCGCTGTCGATTTCAGAAAACTGCTCGGAAATGCGCTCTGGGAGCAGGCAGTAGCTATCGTCCATCTATCATCACCCCTTGTTACGATTTTTATTATACTATACCTGCCCCGTAGCGCAATGGCAAATGTGCGATCACCTTTCTTTCTGCGCTTTGGCTTTCTGTTTGGCTTCGGCGGCCTTGGCCTGTTCCTGGACGGTATCCCAAATATTTTCCATGTGGGATGTTTCTTTATCTTCCCACCGCTCAAAAATCTGCTTCAGGGGCTTGCCGGATTTCAGCAGCGCCCTGGCCTGGCTGTCCTCCAAATCGTTGTACTCTAACGACATCAGAATGTCCTCCCGCATCGTGTACTCGTAGGCGTGGTTCAGAATCTCAGCCGGCGGCTGGGAAAGCAGCCAATCCCGGAACTGCTCCTGTTCCGCGAACATTTTTTCATAGAGCCTGGTATTCAATTCTTCGTTGGTCATCGTATCCTCCTTTACCGTGCCAGCTCCGCAACCCTCCGGGCAGGCACATCCTCGCCCTCATCCGGGGTATCGTCCATCAATGTTTTGTCCTTCTCATCCATGTTGAGCAGAATATTCAGCTCTTTCAAACGGGCTGCTTTCTCCGCCAGCTCCTCCTCGCGGGCAAATGGGGCAGCCAGTTCGGTGCGTGCGTTTTCAAGCTGGGCTTTGGTTTCCTCCAGGCTGTTCTGCTCGGCCTGCAGGCTGCCTGCAAGGTTTTCCAGAGCGTTGTCCAGGCGGGTGATATTGCCGAACACATCTGCGCCCAGCGTCACCGTATGGGAAAGAGTGCCTTTGAGTGTGATCCGATACTCGTTGCTCCTGCCATCATAGGCCAGCACCATAGAAAAGCCCCGGTACTGCCCCAAAAGAACAGCGTCGGAACCAGTCATGCGGGTGCAAACGTCAATGATAGCCTTGCCAGCGTCCTCTTTTTCGGTGTAATGCCTGCCATCCACTTCCATGCCGCAGAAGCCCTCCTGGGCCTTGGGGTGGGCCGCCGCCAGCGCCACATCCTGCCCATAGCCCGCGATCCGTTCCGTGAGCCGGGTGATCTCCTCCGGGTACTTACGGTACACCAGCTCCTCCAGCGCATATACTTGGTTCAAGTGGCTGGCTTTCAGCATATTCAGCCGCGCCACCTCCATATCCAGGTTGCACTTCTCGATAATTAACGGATTGCCGGTGGCCAGCGCCTTGATCTCCGAATAGCTCAGGGCGGTTTCATCCACATCATCCGCCACACGGACAGGGGCCTTGCTGGTCATAATCTGGGCGATAAACTTCTGCTTGTTTTCGACCAGTTGGTACAAATAAGCGTCAAAAGTGCCTTCCGTTACATACCGATAGATTTCCACCTCCTCATTTTCATTGCCCTGGCGGACGATACGCCCCAGCCGCTGCTGCAGGTCGGAGGGCCGCCAGGGGCAGTCCAGGTCATGCAGGGCAATGAGCTTATCCTGGACGTTAGTACCCGCACCCATTTTAGCTGTGGACCCCAGCAGCACCCGCACCTGCCCGGCGCGCACTTTGGAAAACAGCTCCTTCTTTTTGGCTTCGCTGTCTGCCGTGTGGATAAAGGCGATTTCTTCTTCCGGGATACCGGCGTCCATCAGTTTCTTTTTTAGGTCGTCATAAACACTGAAAGAGCCATCGGTGGTAGGTGTGGACAGGTCGCAGAATACAAGCTGGGCAGAGCGTTTTTCTTTGGTCTGTTCCCAGATTCTATACACATTCCGAGCGCAGACTGCCACCTTGCCATTGGGGTCGTCGGCAGCGAGAGGATTGATGAGCCGCATATCCAGCGCCAGTTTCCGCCCGTCATTGGTAATGCGGAGCATATTGTCCACATGGGGGTCAACACCACCGCCGCGAATCTTCTCTGCCCGTTCCGCCAGCCCCTGAATCATCTCTTTTTGAAGCTCCGAGGGCTGGATCACTTCCGTGTGGAAGTTTGCCTTGGGCACGGGGAGTTTGAGCATATCCGCCGTTTGGATGTCAGCCACCTCCTTGAAAGCGGCCATCAGCTCCGGCAGGTTATAGAACTTGGCAAACCGGGTTTTGGCTCGGTAGCCGGTGCCCTCCGGCGATAACTCGATGGCAGTGACAGTCTCCCCAAAGTTACTCGCCCAATCGTCAAAGTGGATCAGGCCCATCTCCTGCAGGAGCCTGTACTGCAAATACCTCTGGATGGTGTAAAGCTCTACCATGGAGTTGGAGATAGGGGTGCCGGTGGCAAAAATCACGCCGCGCCCGCCCGTCAACTCGTCCAGATACTGCGTTTTCATAAACAGGTCGCTGGATTTCTGAGCCTCGGTCTGGGCAATGCCGCCCACGTTGCGCATTTTTGTCGCCAAAAACAAGTTCTTAAAATAGTGGCTCTCATCAATAAAGAGCCGGTCAACGCCAAGCTGTTCAAAAGTGACGACATCATCCTTGCGGCTCTGGTCGTTGAGCTTGGCCAGCCTTGTCTCCAGCGATTTCCGGGTGCGCTCCATCTGCTTGACCGTGTAGCGTTCCGCCTTCTGCGCCTTGGCCTGCTCGATCCCTTCCAGGATTTCCTCGATCTGGCGCTCCAAAATGGCCTGCTGGCGCTCCACACTCATGGGGATTTTCTCAAACTGCGAATGTCCGATGATGATGGCGTCATAGTCCCCGGTGGCAATGCGGCTGCAAAACTTCTTGCGGTTCTGGGTTTCAAAGTCTTTTTTCGTAGCGACTAAAATGTTGGCGCTGGGATAAAGCTGGAGCCATTCCGCCGCCCACTGCTCCGTGATGTGATTTGGCACCACGATCAGCGACTTGGTGCAAAGCCCCAGGCGCTTCATCTCCATAGCGGCGGCCACCATCTCGTAGGTTTTGCCTGCCCCAACCTCGTGTGCCAGCAACGTGTTCCCACCATACAAAATGTGCGCGATGGCGTTGATCTGATGGGGCCGTAAGGATATTTCCGGGTTCATGCCCTCAAACCGGATGTGCCGCCCATCGTACTCACGGGGACGGATACCGTTGAAGGTTTCGTTGTAAATGCGGCACAGCAGTTCCCGGCGATTAATGTCTTTCCAAATCCATTCGGCAAACTTCTGCTTGATGAGTTCCTGCCGGTCCTGGGCAATGGCGGTTTCCTTTTTGTTGAGGACAGGCTTTTTCTTGCCGTTCTCGTCCTCAATATAGTCAAATACCCGCACATCCTTCTGATTCAGGGTCTGCTCCAGGATGTGGTAGGCGCTCATCCGCTTGGTGCCGTAGGTGGTATTGGCCTTTACATTGCTGCGGTCAGCGTTTTTCTCCCGGATACTCCACTGGCCGGTGGCTTCAGAGCGCAGGATTCTGATACGGTCCCGCACATAGTAGTTGGGGGTGAGCAGCTCCACCATGAACTGCTGGTACACCTCGATGGGCACCCAGTTCGCACCAATGCGCACGCCGATTTCACCAGCGCCCAGGTCCTGGGGCTGGACAGCCTCCAGAGCCTCCACATTTCTGCGGGCGGCTTCTTTCTGATGGTCGGGGGCTACTTCCAGGAAGGCTTTTGCCATCCGCAGCTTTTGGCGCACTTTCCCGGAAAGGTACTCATCCGCTGTGACAAGAGGATAGCGGCTCAGATCGGCCAAAGAAGGCAGGATGTCCTCCGGGTTCTCCGCGCAGCGAATATCCCGGTAAATCACCCCGGCAAGTTCCTGTTCCAGTTCCTCCGGGGATTTCCCCGACAGCTCCGCCATATAGTCCATATCCACACGGGCTTTTTCCGAGATGGATACCGCCAACGCTTCACTGGCCGTGTCCACGCTGGTGACAGCCACATGGGGACGGATGGTGCGCTTGGAGAACATATCGGCTTTTGTTTTTAGGTTGCCCTGCTCATCCAACACCTCCAAAGAGCAGAGCAGACAGTAGCTGGAGTCCTCTGAAAAGGCCAGCTTGTTGCCCCGGCTGTTAATCAGGCCGTACTTGGCGGTAAAGCTGTCGTAAAGGGCGTTGAGCTTCTGCTGCTCGGCTGCAATATCCTCATCCGGGTAGCCTTCGGTTTGGTACTCAATGAGCCTGCGGACACATTCCCGCAGCTCGATCATGCCACGGATACGGTTTTCCGCCGTGACGGAGACTTCCACCGGGTGCATGAGACTGTTTTCCCGGTAGTACACCTGGCCGTCCACCACGGTGTAGCTGAAGTTTTTTACGCTGGGGTCGGCGGGGATGGAGCGATCTTCCTCCTCGTCCAGTTCCTCCAGCTCGTAGGGCTTGATTTCCGCCTGCAAAAACTGGATGGCATTGGCGAGCTGTTCGGATAAATCTTCGCCCTCACGGGCTTTGCAGGCGCTGTCCGGCCCGAACCGGGTGGATTCCATCACCATGTCACCCAAAATCATCTCCGGGTGCTGCACGAAATAGCGGTTCATGCGGATTCCGTTTTCATCCGTGTCCAAATGAACCCAATCCTGGTCTAAGTCGGTGATGTGGTCACGCTTTTGCAGGAAAATGATGTCGCTGGTCACTTCCGTTCCGGCGTTCCGCTTGAAGGTGTTATCCGGCAGACGAATAGCCCCAATGAGGTCGGCGCGCTGGGCCAGATATTTGCGGACAGCGGAGTTTTCCTTATCCAGAGTGCCTTTCGACGTGATGAACGCCACGATACCACCGGGGCGCACCTTGTCCAGCGTTTTGCCAAAGAAATAGTCGTGGATGAGCCAGTGGTGCTTGTCGTACTTCTTATCCAGCACCTTGAAATCCCCAAAGGGGACGTTGCCCACGGCCACATCAAAAAAACTGTCGGGCATTTGCACGGTTTCAAAGCCGTTTACGGAAATGCTGGCGTTCTGGTAAAGCTGCCCCGCAATCCGCCCGGAAATGGAATCCAGCTCTACGCCATAGGCTTTGCTGCCCGCCATATCCGCAGGGAGCAAGCCCAGGAAATTGCCGGTGCCGCAGGACGGTTCCAAAATGTTCCCCTGGGTGAAACCCATCTGAGCGAGGGCCTTGTAGATTCCCCGGATGACTACGGGCGGCGTGTAAAAGGCGGTGAGGGTGCTGGCCCTGGCCGCCGCGTATTCCTCCGAATCCAGCAGGGATTTCAGCTCCTCATAGTGGGGGCTGGTTTCCTCAAAGCAGTCCGCAAGGCCGCCCCAGCCCACATAGCGGGACAGGATTTCCTGTTCTTCGGGCGTGGCCAGCCGTTCTTCAGCTTCGATCTGCTTCAGAGTGCGGATGGCGGCAGCATTGGCCGCGTATTTCTCGCTGGGGGTGCCGTGGCCCAGGGCGTCATCGGTGATGTGAAAATCATGGCGCTGATCCCTGGGGACCTCCGGGTGCAGAGTCGTGAAGGTAATGCGCTCACGCCGGGGGCGCTTCGGCGGCGGGAGTGATTCTTCTTTTTGGGGCTGTAAATCGGCCTGCTCTGAGCTGGCTGACGGTTCTTCTGTGGCAGGGGCTTGTTTCGCCTGTTCCATGGCCCGTTCATCAGGGAAGTTCCCGTACACCCGCAGCCATCTGTTCTCCTGAAGGTCATAGATACCAGCTCCATCATAGGCAAAGCCGTCCTCGCCCTCCATGGTGCCGGCCACATACTTCTGCGCCGCCTGTTCTGCCTCCGCCAGCGTTTGGTAATCCAGCCGTTCGTCAAATCCATTTTCAAAGTGGTGGTACACCGCAACTTCGTAGGGCGGCTCCATACGCTGGGCGTAGCGTTCGATGTCCTCCTGTGTGAGCCATTCCGGTTTTTCCGGCAGGGCGTCATAGAGTTCCCGCATTTTGGCGATCTGCTCCCGCACGTTCCCGGCCCACAGGTGCTTTTCCGCCCGACCGCCAGCGCCAAGGAAATATTCACAGTCATCTTTCAGGCGGCTGAGTAAGAAATAGCCATCTGACCCCTGCTCCGGCGTGGCACCGATGGATTCCAGTTCTCCATCGGAAACGGAAATGAGGTCATCAAAATCCAGTTCTGCCAGTTCGTTTTGGATGAGTTCGTCCAGGCTCTCATACTGCCTGCGCTCCAAAAACTGCCCGTCCAGGTAACGCTCAATGCGGTAATGGACCAAATCGGCATTGACCTGGATGGGGATTTCCTCATCGGTGACCGTAGTGTAGGCAATGCCCACCTTTTCAAAATCGCTGAAATCTGCTGGGCTGCCATACTCGGCCACGCAGAAATCGTTGATAAACTCTTTGGCTATCTCCAGAGAAGCAAGTTCCGGCTCCTCGGACAAAAAGCCTCGCTCAATGAAGTCGGCAACATCCTGGCTGTTACCTTTGCCGCCATGGGCACGGTAATCCATCAAGCCTTCTTCGATTAGTTCGCTGGAAGCCGCATATCCGGCCTCCTCCAGATAACCGGCGATTTCTTCTATCTGCGCCTGTTCCGGGGTAAGGGCCGGGGGCAGCTCCGCGATCTGCTCCATACAGAGAGTGATGTCCACCGCGATTTCTTCTTCCGGGTCCGCATGGTCCAGGAAGGATTGAAGCAGTCTGCGGATTTCCTCCCGCTGAACAGGGTCGTGAAGCTGCTGGGCGATATTCTCCACCGCCTGGGCGTCATCTTCGCCATAGCCCATGCGGGAACCGTCAAACTCTCCCACAAAGCGCAGCACTTGGGCGGCCAGCTCCGGGTAGGGGTCTGCCAGTTCTTCTTTTTGGGGTGGTTCCTGCACTCTGGGTGGCACGGCGAACACCGGCGCGTCCTGGGTCACGGAAATGGTCATTTCCGAAGTGTCAGCAATCCGCTGGATTTCCTCCCGCACTGCCTGGGGCATTTCCTCATCATAAATCGTTACCGTGCGGTCCGGCGCGATGTGGGCAACCGTTTTGTAGTCCCCGTGTTCTTCCTCCAGCCGGTTCCACACAGTAATCCCATTTCCCAAATGGCCATAGCCCAGGTCGTAGGCTTTGGCTTGCGGCATAGCAGGAGCCACAGGCTCCTTGTGCTCTGCAAAGAGCGTGAAGGTTCCCTGCCGGAAGGCGGTGAGGTTTTCAAATGCCTGCTGGCGCAGGGCATACATCCTGTCATCCTGCGGGGTGGCCTCCCAAACGGGGACCATCATCTGATAGATTTCTTCCACACGGGCCGGGTCGTCAAGCTGCGGCTCGATGAGCTTCACCGCGTCCCAATAGTCAAAGCCAAAGGGATAGGGGTGGGGCTGCTCCTGCGGCACATTCTCAAAGAAAGTGCGGATATTCCGGGCAAGCTGGTGCTTCTCATACTGCGGCATGGCGGCGCGGTCCTCATCGGTGAGGAACCGCCCCTGGGCGATCATGGCGCTGACGCGCTTTTCCACGGCGTTCCATTTCAGCTCCACCTTGGCGTAGGGGGCGGTAATACTGCCGTGGCTGAAAGAAACACCTTTACTGAGCTGGTAGGTCACATCGTCATTCCCACCGGAATGGCCGCTGTACTCGCCGTGGTAGTGCTTTAAGAAATTCTCCCGTTCCTTGCGCTCTGTGTGGTTGCGATAGAAAGAATACACGGCCAGCCGGTAATCGGTGCTGCGTTTTCCACCCCGGAGAAGGTTGTCGATCTCGTCCCCGGAGATGAAAAAACGCCGCTGGGGGGCGTACCCTTCGGCGGCGGTAAAGTGCAGCGGTTCCCGCTGCAGGTCGGAAAGCTGCTCCAGCAATTTTTGCGGACGGTGGAAATGGAATCGCAGCAGTTCCCGGTTCTCTCTGTATGCCTGGACAAACTGCTCCAGCTCATCCCGCAGGTTCTGCAGCCCCTCCGGATGGCCTAACAAATCGCTTATGGCGGCGCTTTCCTCTGGAAACCCATGATTTTTGCCGTAAATGGCATTCACCGTGGGAAGATAGCCCGCGTCGGCGGTGCCTTCTGCAAAATCCTGCCGGAGATACCATAGCTGCGCGGCCCGTTGCTGGCGTTCATACCCGTCCACCCGGTCCAGCTCGCTCTGGGGCATATACCGGCCCAAATCCAGCAGTTCCCGGATACGGGCCGCCGCCTGTTCCCAGGGGATGAGGGTGGCGCTGGAACGCTGGGCGCTTTCGCCCTGGGCAATGCGGATTCCCTCGGCGTTGTACCAGATGGCATACTGTCGGCCATCCAGATAAAAGCCAGCGCCGTTCTCTCCATAGTGCTCTGCCAGGAACCTGGCATTGTCCGGCTTATCCTTTTTGAAATAGGCGCAGATGATGAGGCGGCTGTTCTGGTCGTTGGCACCAATGCACAGCGCCTCGTCGATTACCTGCTGAGGCAGAGCCGGGTGAGGGAAAATGGATGGTTGGGCCGTACCCTCGGCCTGGGCTGGCTGCTGAAGCGCCGCAAAATCAAAAAGGGACATCTGCTGGCTCTCCTGGGTAAGGAGCTGCGGGATGTCCGTCTGAATGAAATATTCTTTTTTGTCAATGAGCTGGGCAGTCCACTGGGCCACAATATCCCAGGAAAAAACGGATTCCTTGGTGCGGGATGGGTAAGAGCCTTCCCACATGAGCAGGCCATTCTCCTGGGGCTTATATCCCAGGCGCTGCCCGTCAGCGATGATCTCAGTGTACCGGTCCTGATAAGCGGATTTCAGGTAGTCGGCCCGTTCCTGAACATCGCTGTGAACCGAGAAGAAAAGCTCGATCTGATTTTTCTTATATTTCAGGTCATCATCCTTGTTGGCGATGATGGCCATAATCTGCTTTTCATCCAAAAGCGCAGGGAGCTGTTCGCCACCTGCGCTTTCTTCCGGTTCCGGCTCTTGGGTCGTTAGCTGTAAATCAGTTCTGCCAGCACCATTTCCTCCGCCGCGTTCTGGATGTTGTTCATCAGCCCCACCCATTTCATCTGGTCGCTGGCTTTCAGTTCCTCCGTCACGCCCTCGGCTTTCGCCATCTGCGCCACGATTTCCTCCATCCGGCGCTGGGCGGTCTGCTGGATCTCCGCCAGATGGCTGTTCAGCTTGCCGCTGGTCAGCAGGTTGGTGTACGTCACCCTGCGGTGCTCCTTGAGGAACTTCTTCCGAAGCAATGCGTATTTCCCATGGGGAACCGGCTCCTCCTGGGGCGGCAGAAGGTTCGGCAGATTGTAGTCGCCCTGCCTGGTGTAAGTGATCTCGGTCATATTCAAAACTCCTTTCCGGCTGTGTGTTTTCCTGTTCAGTTACAGCATACTGGTTTTTCTGCTGGGGTTCAAATGTGCGATTTTCTTTTTGGGGCTGTCTTTGCAGGGCAAGGACCGTGCGGGAAATGGCGGAAAGGCACATCTGGGAGATGTCCCCGGTGGCCACGCCTAAAGCGTTCAACGTCTGCGGGGTGTTAAAGTCCGTCACATCCCGGAAATCCATGTCCTCAAAATATTCAGACGGGTCAAGGCCGCAGCGCACCAGCAGCATATATCCAATGCTGTTTTGCACCGCCCTGCGGTATTCCACCTCCAGGTTCAGCTCGTCCAGTTCTTCCAGAAAGCTGCCTTCCGTGAGGGTTTTCAATTCAGAAAGATAGTCGGGCATATTATCCTCCACGGCGTTCTTTGCCGCAGAGAGCAGGGCTTCGCCCAAATCCTCCTTGTGCTCCAGTTCTCCAAAGCTGTTTTCCAGCGTTTCAATGATGTCCGGCGCGTATTCTTCCCGCACCGTCCAAAGGGGGACGGGCTGGGGGAACCGGGCTTCATGGGTATCGGAAATGTCAAAGTAGTATTTCAGTCGGGGTTTTCCATTGTGTTCCCCGTCAAAAACGGCAATGCCGTTTGCGCCCCGGTTTACCCAGCGCCCAAATTGCCGGTTCCATCGCTCGATCTCCAGGACGGCGGTGGCGTCTGGGCGCTGGGCAAAGACAAGCAGTTGTTCGTCGAAAGAAAGCCGGTAGTTACGGCAGGCAGAAGCCAGAAATGCCCGCCACTGGTCGGGAGCTGTCACGCTGCGCTGCGTTTCCAGATACAGCTCCGTCAAGGCTTTATATCGTATCGCCATCGGTTGCCCCTCCTTTTCTTATTCTTTTTTCGCAGCTTTCAGTTCTGCGCTGTAATCCTTATCAGGGTCATATTGATTGCACAGGGAGAGCAGCAACAGCCAGATGGTATTTCCGGCCTCCTTCGGGTACATCCGAAGCGCCACGCAGGGCGCATGGTCGCTGTCAACAAACGGCCTCCCATAACGCATAAACTGGTCGATCAGCTTTTGAGCCATCTCCCGGTATTCTTCATAGGGGTTCTGTTCCGCCTGCTGATGGAGAACCGTCATCAGCAAGTTGAACCAGTCCTCATGCGTATCCAGTTTTACGGGCGGTAAAGACGCCATTTTTATCACCTCATCTTTCCATGGCGGCGGCCTGCCGCTGCCGGGGAATGGAAAACCCGTAGACTTTGGCGATGTCATCGCCCAGCCTGCGGGTCACTCTCGTAATATCGGCGCGAGTTGCAATGCCGCGATATAGTTTTTCTTTCAGCAGTTCAATTTGAGAAGGGCTGGCGCTGTCCTTGTAAACGCGGTAGAGGTAAAAGTTCGTGCCATCGTGGTGGATGGCGTCGCACCGCAGATCGCCCAGCCGGTCCACATACCAGGTGGAATAATCTGTGTCGGAATACAGGCAGTCCCGGATGTTGCCGCTGGGGATTTCCTTATATCCCATGCGCCGACCATTCCACAGGCCCAGGTCGCCTACGACTAAAATCGGCTGGGAGAGCTGCACATTGAGGTTAGCGCGTTCATCATCCAGGTAATCCCCATTGATTTCATACATCAAAGAAATGCGCTCATTTTCGGATAAATCCGGGTATTCTGCCTCCAGATCGTCCCGCCAATCCTCATAGTCCAGGCCATAATTGCTCCAGATGACGTGTCTTTCCTCCTTCATCGGGCTTCACCTCGATCTTTCTGCCTGGGCTTGATGGGCTGCCCCTGCTCGTCATAGTTTTTAGTGTCAGCGGCGGGGGTCTGCCAGCCAAACATGGAGCCGGCCAGCATAGCGGCCTCCTGTGCTTTGGTAATGCCATTCTTAGCATTGTTATCCTCCGCAAATCTGCGATTTTCTCCGGTGTCTGCCGCTGAAAACTCTGGGCAAGAGGTGTAGCCTTTTTCGCCCCTGGTCAGAAGAATCAGTTCCCCAGATGAGGGAAGTACACTGAAACACTGCACCGGCAGAGAAGAACGCAGCGGGATCACGCTCCCGTGAGACTGCTCCAAACGCTCTGCAAATTCGCAGATATGATAAAGGGCGCTGGAATACCCTCCGCTGGTTTCAAAATGGGTTTCGTCAATAAACCGGCAAGTGCGGTCGCGGGTTCCTCCGCCGCCCGTGAAAATGCGGATGTGGTCGCCATCGGGGATACGGAACAGCTCTTTGTAGCCGGGCGTGATAAACCGGATGCCCTGTTTGGCCTTTTCCATGTGGTGTTCCAGGAATCGGGCAACGTAGGCGTAGAGGTAAAAATTGTAGTCTCCATAATTGGGGTTGCACCGGAGCATATAGGTGTGCTGGGGCGTCTGCACCTTAAAACCATACTCGGCGCAGTAGTTTCCCTCAAACTCAGCCTCCGGGTTCTGATAGCAAAACTTGGTCATGCTGCCCCGGCTAAAAAACAGCCCGTCCTTCTCCCGCAGGGCATTGACCACTTCATCAAGCTCCGACTTAAATTCATCTGTCTTGTATTCACTTCGGTGGTCAAACCAGGAAGTGTAAAACTCTTGGCCGCTGCCAAAATCCCCGCGCAGATGGCCGATACAGCCGGTTTGCCCTTCAAGCTGGTTGCTCTGGTTGTACGCATACAGGCGATCCGCCGGGGTCATGCTGGTGATTTTCGGCTCCATCATCGCTCACGTCCTTTCTTTTTCGCTTGTCGGTTTTGTTCCGATATGGCCTTTTCCCGTGCCTGCCAATATTCGGGGTGGTGAATTTGCACGCTGCTATTGATGACAGCCTCATACGCGCCGGGGCCAAAGCGCTCGTTCACCGGAGCCTGGATCATCTTTTTATCCATCAGCTCCCGGAGAGCCACCTGCGCGTCGCAGTCCTCCTCAAAGCAGAGGTAGCCGCCCTTAACAAAGGCGCAGCCCATCGCTTCTTTTCGGAATATCTTTTCCGCCAATTCCCGGCGCACCATAATTCCGCCATGCCCTGGGGTGGAAACCGAATAAACGCCGGGGCAGAGCGTTTCACATTCCTGGACTTTGCCCCATGGGGAATAGGAAGGGACCTCCGGCACAATGGTGTTTTGCCGCTGCTCCTCCAGGCACTGCACCTCCTCCTGCGCCCGCGCCACCAAATCCTTCTGCGCAGAAAACAGGTCGCTGAAATAGTGGCCCCAATCGTAGTCCGTCCGGTTACTGCATTTCCAGGTGACAAACTGCTGGGGCGCTGTCAAATGAACGCCCAAGACAAATTCGCTGTCACCCACATGACAGGAATCCGTAATGATATATCCGGCATTTTCTCTGTAATCCATCATCGTTCACGCTCCTTCGTGGTTTTCTTTTTGGCCTGTTCCTGCTGAATCGAGGTAAGTCCATGCTTGGCCCAGCCGGGAAGGTCCTCCGGCTGTATCGTGCCAAGCACATCCATACGCTCATATCGGCTCTCTTTGCCGGTATAAAGGTCAACGCAATAACAGGCTGATCCTCGACTGTGTGGAGAAGCCCCAAAGCCTCCCATACAGAGCTTGAGCTGGCGGGTAGCCCTGCGGTATTCCCGGCGCAGCACCTCCGGCTTTATCACCACGATTTTCCCGTGCAGATCATCCTCATGGGAAATGGGGGTACAGCCCTCCGCTGTGATGGGGCGGTCGTCTATGCCCTGTATGCGGGGCTTGTTCAGCTCTATGTGGGTTTTCTGCGCCTGTTCGGCAATCCGCTGGCCGAACAGCTCCACAATCTCCGGGAAATCATCACTGGCCATCACTTCGCTGTATTCAGCAAACAAGGCGTTTTGCCGACAAAAGGCGCACATATACTTCATGCCGGTTTCATCCTGCGGATTTTCCCCCAGGACAACCTCCCGGTCGCCTATATGCACCGCCTGGATGACCTCATAATCACCGGCCATGCGTTTTTCTGTGGAATCATCGTTCATCCCTCTGCCTCCATATCCTGTTTGATAAATGCTTGGATTTCCTTTACACTGGCAAAATTCCGTTCATCCCCGGTAAGGTAGCGCACCGTATCTCTCCATTGGGACAGCGGGTAACTGTTCTCATCCATCCTGCACAGGTCCAAAAGGGCCGCCCGCCGCAGGATAGGCGAAAGATTTAAGTCGGAGATGAAACAGCCATGTCGGGCCGCCAGTATGTCCAGAAGGTGTAATTCACTCATGGCGACACCTGCTTTCTTCAGCTTCTTTCAGCAGTTCCTCCACCAGCCTGCCGCTGCGGACTTTATTCCGGTCTGCCAGCACCTTGTTCTGGACGCACAGCACCGCCCGGATGTTGGGGACAGTAATGCCGGGGATCTCCACCATCTCCTCCGGGGTGACGGTGAGAAGCTGCACCGGTGAGTAACCAGCCTGGGCGAATATGCGGAACAGCCGTTGTTCAAATCGTTCTCTCATCTGCAAAGCTCCTTTCTTTTTTGGTATGTAAAAAGGGCGGCCCCGCATGGCCGCCCCTGGCTGGTTACTTCTTCCGGCTTCTGATTTTCAGGAAAATCAAGCCGCCGATGATAAATACCACCAGCGCAATGGCAATGATTGCTTTCAGCTCCATAAAATCATTCCTCCTAACACAGATTTAAGCCGCCATTATTTCACGGTGTTTTTGCCCTTCTTACGCTTGCCCACATAGGCCGCAACGCCCAGGGCGGCAGCGCCCATAGCAGATACGCCCATCAGAGCCGCCCACAGCCAGGGCTTGCTGTCGTCGCCGGTTTTCGGGGTGTCGCGCAGCTCGTTGTGCATTTCCGCCACGGTGGTCTTATCCGCAAAAATCGTCACCGTCTTATCCGCAGGCAGCACATAGTTGGAGCTGGCCCCGTCCGACACCTCGGACACGGTGTAATCGCCCACGCGCAGGCCCTCAATGAAGATTTCACCATTTTTATCAGTTTTGAAGGTCTGGTCGTAGCCGTTGGCCCCAATCACGCGGAAGGAGAAGCCCTCCACCTTGCCGTCGCTGGATGTCTTTTCAATCCGCAGGGAACCGGTCTGGGCCATGTTGGTGAAGCCAATTCCGGCCTCGTTTTCTACCTCGTAAATCTTGCCGTGTTCGGTGATCTCCACATAGTAGGAATTTTCATCCAGCAGGAACCCCTCCGGCGCTTTGGTTTCCTTTACGAACACGCCGCCGTAGAGGATGTGGGACATCTCGTAAATGCCGGTGCTGGTTTCCTCCAGCTTGCCCAGCAGCTCATCGCCCTCGTCCAGTTCTTTGTTGCCGTTGGTATCGCGGTACACCTCGAACTCGGCCCCAGTGAGCTTGTTGTCGGGATAATCCTTATCCACCTTCGTCAAACGCAGGTCGCCGTAAATGCGCTCATTGGCAAGGGAGATTTCCACAACCTGCCCATCTTCCTCCACGGTAACGGGAATCACTTCATCGGAGAGGATGAACCCTTCCGGGCTTTCCAGCTCTTTCAGCACCCAATTTCCGTAGGGGACGCCCGTGAAGGAGAAGCTGCCGTCCTCCGCTGAGGTGGCGGTGGCAAGGGCGTTTTCGGCGGTAAACTCGGTTTCATCGGACTTAAACAGACCGATTACAGCCCCGCCCAGGCCCGTGCCGTTTTCGTCAGTTTTGAGGCCCTTGATTTCGCCGCGGATCAGCTCGTTGGTAATAGCCTCGCCATTGTTGGCGGCAATCTCCACCACGGCCAGGGAAGGCCCGCCGTATTCAAAGCTGAACGGGAAGGTTTCACCATTCAGCAGGTAATGGCTGTCGGTGGACAGCTCCTTCAGATAGAAGCTGCCAAAAGGCAGGTCGGTCTTGCACATGGCCTGGCCGTTCTCATCCACAGAAACGATTTCCAGAAGCCCGTCTGCCGGGATGATGGAGCCGTCCGCTGCGGTGATGTCCTCCTGGGCATAGAGGCCAAAGGTAACAGCGGTGATTTCGCCATTCATGCCAATACCAAAGGTTTCATCCTGCTCCAGTACCTTGTCAAGCGTCACAAGGGCTTTCTGGCGCTGGTTGTAGAAGCTGGCAGAAGTTTCGGTGATTTCGACTTCCTGGCCTGCATACACAAGCTCCACCTCGGTGATATTCTCGCCGGTGTCCGCCATGCCGTGGGGGAACTCGATTTCTTTCACCTGGAATTTGCCCAGGTAGAGAGGCTGGCTCTGGGCCGTCCCGTCCTCCCCGGTGGTGATGGTGTCCACCACTTCGCCCGCAGAATAGCGCAGGGTGCCGTCCGGCGTGTAGACGTCCTCCAAAGCTGTGATCTCAAACACCGCGCCCGGCAGGCCGGTCACTTCGTACACCGGCTGATAAACGCCCTCGTTTTCCTGCACGGATGAGAATACTTCGCCGGTTTTGCTGACCTTGATAACGCCTTTCTGGGCCATGTTGGACTTGGTGACTTCGATGACTGTCACGCCGCCCTCCTCGGTAGAATTGTCCTCGGTCACATCAAAATACACAGGGGTGCTGTCCAGCACATAGCCATAGGGGGCCTGCACCTCCACCAGCGAATAGCCGGAGCCATACTCCAGCTTTTCCGGGGTGACAAGATAGCCCTCGGCATTGGTGTAAAAGGTATCAATCGTGGTGGGCGTCGGATAGGTGAAGGTCATTTCCACCTTGCTGCCATCCGGGCGGTAAATCTGGAAGCCTGCGCCCGCATAGGGGATGGTGACGCCGGTTTCCGCGTCCACCTTGACTACTTTTATATAGCTTTCAAAGGCTGCATTGTTGATGAGATAGCGGTAGGTCTGCCCGTCCTGGGAGATATACACCTCAAAATCATCCATCAGCTCCCGGCCCTCCCAGCCTTTGGTCTGATGGACGATATACGTTCCATAGGGCAGCTTTTTCGACTGCGCAAAGCCATTCTCATCACAAACAAGAACATCGCGCTCGGAGTCCTTTGCCGCGTCATAGCTGCCCGCAGCTTTCAGATAGATTTGGAACTCTGCGCCTTCCTCCGGGGTTTCAATTCCTGTTTCGCCGTAGGGTAGGAACCGGACGCCTTATCATATTTCTATGACAGGATTTCCGAGAACCTCCCTCAGAACCGTACGTACACCTTTCGATGTATACGGCTCCCCAGCCATTCCTAAAGCATTTTACAAAGTTCCATTATGAAGATTGACGTGGCAGTCATGGCATAAGACGAGCGTTTTGCGCTTCATATAGCTCATCAGCCATACCCAGTTAGGCATAGGCGTTCCACGTTTTCGGTATTTCTTCACAATGTCCTTAAGCTTCCTTACATGATGAATCTCCAAGGCACAATGTTCTGCTCCACATAATTCACATACATCACTGTTGAGCCTTTTCATTAACTGACCACCCTTTAATACCTGTCCGAATTGGTCGGAGATTTCTCCGGCAGGTCGGCTAACCTTTTTTAGACTGTCATTGAAGTAGGTCATCGTTTTAGGGCCTTCTTTCGTATTGTATCTGATACCAACAATACGCATGGTGCCAGTTCCATTTTTTCTGGGAACATCAATTCCATATTTCTGAATAACCTTTTTGACCGATGATTTTTCCTTTCGGGCGATTGTCTTAATCATGCTGAAATAGTGATAATACTGAAATGTGGATATTTTCGTGCTGACATCCGTTGCTAAGCAATAGTAATTGTAAAGCCCTCTGATTTCTGCGTTGTACTGACTGATAATTTCAATCACGGGCAGATTAACTCGTGCCCCCACCTGATAGGGTTTTCCCTTTTTAATGAACGGCTTGAGCTTTTCCCGAATAACATCTCCCGGCACAACTAACTGAATTGTACCGTTTACAGAGCGTTTCTTTCGACCGATTGAATCAACCACTTGCTTTGTGTTCTCTTGAGATTTTGTAATTTCGTATCCCAGAAAACGCACTCGTTTATCCGACAGATTGGTGATTTTCGTTTTTTCCCGGCTCAATTCAAGATGAAGTTCCTTTTGCATGAAACCTGCAATTCTTTCCTTGATTTCATTCGCTGTTGCCTTGCTGCCGATGATACAGACCACAAAATCGTCCGCATAGCGCACATATTTTACACGCTGATAGTTTTTATCCATAGGGTCTAAGGCAGGGATATTCTGCATTTGCCGCAGGTACTCATCCGCTTGTTCCTGATTGCCTTTCTTTTTTGCACGGTTTCGTTTGTATTGGAGAATCTGATATTCACGATATGGTCTCCGCTGTTTCCCTTTGGTGTATTCAGCAGATATTCCTTCCATGAACTTATCAAACTCGTGCAGATAAATGTTGGCCAAAATGGGGCTGATGATGCCGCCCTGCGGTGTTCCCGACAGCGAATTGTACTTCTGGTTGAATTCCAAATATCCGGCTTTCAGGAATTTCCGAATAAGCTCAAGAAATCTACCGTCATCAATCTTCTTCGAGAGTATCTTTAACAATATTTCATGGTCGATATGGTCGAAGCACCCGGTGATATCGCCTTCAATTACCCAGTTGGTTCCCCTACAGGTGCTTTTAATTTGATACAGTGCGGTGTGACAGCTTCTATTAGGCCGAAAACCGTGCGAATTATCGCTGAAAATTGGCTCGTAGATTGCCTCTAAAATCTGCCGTACTACTTCCTGTACCAGCTTGTCAGCAAAGGCAGGGATACCCAAAGGTCGCATTTTACCGTTCTTCTTGGGGATATATGTCCTTCGGACAGGTTTTGGTTGATAGCGTTCCCATTTGAGCAGTTCTATCAGTTGAGAAATTTGCTTCCTGCTAAAACCGTCAATGGTTGTCCCGTCTGTTCCGGGCGTCATATTGCCTTGCTTAGCATGGATTTTTTGATATGCCCGCAAAAAGAAGTCCTCATTGAAAAGATTTCTGTAGATACGGTCATACCGGTGTGATTCATCTTGTTTGGATTTTTGCTTTAGTATTGATAATACCGTTTCAGCTTTTTGCATTTCGCATACCTCCATTCGATTATCAATAGAATGACCTGCCGCCCTTCGCCATGTATGCGGCTTTCCCGCACTCGGACTACTATGGCGGCTCCGTTGCCATGCCGGATATTCAGTGTCATCTCCCTCGCTTTTCACACTTGGGATTTATCGCCATAGGGCATTACACATAGCATTTCTGCGTTCTGGTTTAGGCAATCTCCGTTTAGTCGTATTGATACATTGGGTGTGGTTTAGGTTTCCGTTCATTCCTTTTACATACTTCCTGTATGCCGGGACATTTTCAGAGAGTATCAGTGACGACAACGGTTTCACTGATAGAAATTGTCCATGTGCGCAATCAGTCTTCGCACATCTCCACACTTAGAGCAAAGAAACTGGATTTAAAGCAGTTTAGCCTTAACCATGCCACGCCTTTGGTCTCGCATATCCCGCTTATACACTGATTTCAAACGTATATGCTTTTCCGCCATGCTCTTGTCCCCTTTATCTTTCGATTCCGGGTTAGGCGGCTAACCAACTGGATTTCTCTCCAATCCAGTACCTCTTTAGGCATTATCAATACGCCCTTACGGACGCACATCGTCCGTGTGTTTGATGATGGCAATATCCCCCTTGATGATCTGCTCTGTCACATCATTGGCGGTATCATTCAGCTCAATGGTGTATAGCTCCGGCTCCGCGCCCACATGGTGGATGGTGGAATCCACAAGGTAGCCCTCGCTGGGATTGATTTCACGGATCGTCCAGTCGGAGTCGCAGACATAATAGCCGGTGGTGAACTGACCATTCTCGTCGGTCGTAAAGCTGTCGATGAGGGTATCGCCCTTATACAGCCCGTAGGTCGCTCCGGCAAGGGAGCCGTCGCCCTGGGGCGTTCCTGTTTCCACATCGCTCTTGGTGACGGTGACACGGAACTTTTTGAGGATATTGTTCACGGTTTTATCCGTGACCTCATTCCATTCGATGGTAGCTGTCTGGGCCTCCGGCACCACATAGCGGATGGGGGTATCCACCTCCTCCAGCACATAGCCCGTGCCGATCAGCACGTTTTCAAACCTTGCCACTCCTGTGGAATCCGTCACCGCGTACTCATCCACCGGCAGGCCGGAGAGGGATGTGCCGGACAAGTGGAAGGTCATGCCCTCCGCCAAACCGTCCTCGCTGGTTTTGGTAACTTCCAGGCTGCCGCGCTTGAGGACGTTGTTGAAATTCACGGTAGCAGTCTGGCCGCTGACAATGGTCACGCGCTGGGTTTCCTGGGGTTCATACTTATCAATCAACTGCTCGGTTACGGTATAAACGCCAGGGTTGAGATCAGTAATGTCGATCTCGCCCGCCTCATTGGTGGTCTTGGTAGCGTTGTACCCTTCGCCGGTGATGGTGAAGTTGATCCCGGCTACTTGGCCATCCTCGGAAGTCTTAATCAGCTTCATATTACCGGTTTTCACTTCCAGGTTCAGATAGCCTACCATCTGGTCGGAAACGGTTTCCCCGTAGGTGGCAAAGTCCTGTTTACCGCCGCCAGTAATTCCGTCCGTCCAAACCACAACACCGCTGCGCTGGGTAGTCACTTTTTCCGCCTTAATGGTCACAGAGCCTTTGATGGCCTGGGCGGAAGTAATGGTGAGCTGATTGCCGTCCACGGAGAAATTCAGCCCGGTGGTGCTGCTGGAGAAGGTGTAGTCACCCAGCACACCGTTGGTATCCGTGAGAGTGAGGGAATACTGCTGGCCATCCCATTTCAACTCATAGGCACCGGCGTCTGCGGTGCTGCTGAAAAAGCTGGGCAGCATGGTGTGGCGCTTGACCGCGCTCTCAATGGCGGAATACTGGCTGAAAATCTCGCTGTACAGGGGATGGTCGGCGCTGATATATTCCGTCACGTTGTTTTTGCCCTGGGCATTGGCGTCCACATGGTTAAACTGGCTGTCGCGCTCGCCCACGACAGTTTCCCAAACAAGAAGCTGGGTAGCGATATATCCTGCGATCTTGCTGGCGTCCTCCGGGTTCCCACTCATCCATGAGGTGCTGGCATAACCCTGCCAGCCATAAGTCATAATCCGCCCGATATATTCTTTGATGGTATCCGGCGGGATGGTGGGGTTCAGGTTGGACGGGTAGTTATCCCAGAAATCTTCGCCCCGGCCCGTGTACTGGTCGCCGGTATTCACACCGATGCCCGGCTCAATGCAGTAGATGGCTCTGCCATTAAAGGCGTCCTGGGTGTGGACGGAAAAGCTGTCGTTCTCTCCGGTGGACCAGCCACCCAGGAAATTCAGGGCGGGATGGCCCCATCCGGCCTTGTTGGGGTCGCTGGCACGGGGCAGGTCGATCATATACGTCGTCATGGTTTCGCCTGCGGCAAAAGCCGTGGTTCCTGTCCCTACGAACACGCCCAGGCACATGAGCAGGGCCATGAACAGGGACAGAGGCTTTCTCAATGCTTTCATCGTGTTACCTCCTTGAAATGGCCGCAAAAAAAGCACATCGCTCTGAATGTGCTGCTTGCGGCTGGATTCTGTTTACGTTCTAAAAAAGAGAGGCGCGCCAGGCGTTCTCCACCTCATCCGTTCTGTCTGCCAAACCTGTGGATTCTTGAAAGAATCAGCCTCCCCAAATATCTTCTTTTTTAGGCTGTTTAGGTGGTACGAGGGGGGTGAGGTGTGGAGAGGGGGAACAGCGAAAACGCCGGTTCCCTGCAAATGGGCGCACTGCTCCCTTGGTAGTGGACTATCTCTCTAAACTGCGCTGGCGCTTGCGGTAGAGTTCCAGCGCCTTAACAATGGTGTCCTCGATCTTCTGCGTGGGCGTCCCCGGCGCAAAAAACCGGCTGATTTTTTCCTTTGGAATTTTGAACTGTTCTTTTTGATTGGGCTTTTCCTCCTTCATAATGGAAACGAGTGCGTCTTTGGCCAGCCGTTCCCCTCCAGTCTTGGCTTCGGACATCTGGCGCATTTTGATGGCCTGGGCGTGGGATGGGGTGCAGTCCATCTCGTCCATGATAGCGAACAAGTCGGCCTGTTCTTCTTTTCGCAGGTAGGACAGCTCCACCGCTGGGCGCATAGCAATCTGGAGCATTTCCTGGTCTTTCAGGACTGAATTATCTACCAGTTCCAGAATTTCCGGGATAAGATGGGTAAGGCGGATATAACGTCGTATCTGTTCTCGACTTTCTCCCACCTGCAGTCCTAACTCCTCATTAGTTCGTAATCTTTTTTCTGACACCACTGGTGTCAGATTTTCTAATGAAGGCCGCCCAGCCTGCCTTTTCATAGCGTCCAGCTTCATTTTGTAGGCAAATGCCTTCTCCGATGGCAAAATCTGCTCACGCTGCAAGTTGGAGTCCACCATGATAATCGTGGCTTCATCATCGGTGAGCTGCCGCACAATACAGGGGATTTCCGCAAGCCCTGCCAAATCCGCCGCCTTTTTCCTGCGGTGTCCGGCCACCATCTCATAGCCGCCCTCTGGCTTGGGGCGCACCAGGGTGGGGACCAAAACACCATACTGCTTCACGCTTTCCGTCATTTCCTGCATGGCTTCATCCATACGGACCTTAAAGGGGTGATTCGGAAAGTCGCTGATCTCCGCAGGCGAAAGATTGACAACCTTTTCAAGCCGCGCCTCGGCCCGTTCTTCCTCCGTGGAAAACAGGTCATCGACTGAGGGAAGATTGAAGTTTAGCCCGCTGCTTTTCGCCATCCGCCAGCACCTCCTTTGAAAAATCCGCGTAAGCCTGGGCCACCTTGCTCCCCTTGTCGTAGGCGTAAATACTCTTGCCTGCGGCGCTGATCTCTGCGGCTTTGATGGCTACGGGAATCTCGGAACGATAGATTTTCAATACGTTCCCGTAACTCTGCCGCAGGGTATCCGCTGTCTGTCTGGCAAGATTTGTGCGCCCATCCACCAGCGTGAGCAGCACCCCGTCCACCTTCAGGGCCGGGTTGATCTGCCGCTTCACCTTATTGATGGTTTTCATAAGCTGGGTCATGCCCTTGGCTGGGAGATAGTGGGCCTGCACCGGGATAATCACGCTGTCTGCCGCTGCCAGGGCGTTGATGGTAATCATGCCCAGGGAAGGCATACAGTCGATGAGAACCACATCATAGTTCTTCTTGGCTTCATTGACATAGGTTCTCAGCGTAAACTCCCGGCTCATGGCGTTGACCAGGCTCATTTCCAGTGCGGACAGCTCAATGTTGGCGGGCATAAGGTCTACGCCCTCGCTGTGGTGCAGAATGCCCTCATCCGTGGTGAATGGCTCATCCCGGATCACCTTCTCCATAACAGTGGCCAGGGTGGTGGGCAGGCTGTCCTGATCTTGCCAGCCCAGGCAGGTGGTGAGGTCGCCCTGGGGGTCTGCGTCAATGAGCAGCACCTTTTTCCCCAGACGGGCCAAACCAATGCCCAGGTTCACCGTTGTGGTGGTTTTGCCTGTGCCGCCTTTCTGGTTGGCCAGCGCGATCACGCGGCCATCCCTGGGGCGGCTACTCTGTTCCGGCATTTTCATGTCCTCCTTCTTCTTAGATTTAGCCGCCCGTTGGCAAGACGGACGGCTATGTATGCGGAAAATCCGAAAGATGGGCATGAAAAAAGCCGCTTACTCTTGCTGAAAAGAATAAGCGGCTCATCTGGCAGCGATATGTAATTTTACATCTTCTTCACCGGGGCGCACATGGCTTTGAGCAGAAGTTCGTCCAGGCAGCCGGTGTCCCGGTTTTCACGGAGCATGGCATTGCGCAGGTGGTTGAGGCTCTGGATGACTATGCTGTTCTCGGCGGGGGTGAGGGTTATCTTAAATTTCCGTTTTTTCATAGGGCGTTCCTCCTTTACGCTTTCAGTATATATGGAAGGAACGCTACGCCGCAAATGTGCGAGAGTTCATCCACTTGAAACACAGCAGCGGCAACTCAGAAGGACAAGATAAACTGGATTCGGTTTGGTCAAATCCTGACAAATCAGGACATCCCCTTCAAAAGAAAAACCTCTCACACAGACCGTCATGGGATCGAAAAAATGAAGGGGAAAATGACCTCTAAAACACCCCGATTTTGGCTCGCAGTTGCCCCATTTTTTAATCATAACGGGGTCAAAAAGGGCCTGTTGCCCCATTATTAATCAAGAAAAACCGGGTCAGGCGAGGTCAAATCCTTCCAAAATCGGACAAAGGACAACAGACTTTTTGGAAAGGAAAAAGCCCGGAAAACCGCATGGTTCCGGGCTTTTTGAGCATTTTTGAATTGGTTTGTCGGGCCTGTTATCTCTTGGAGAACTGAGGCGCACGACGGGCTGCCTTGAGGCCGTACTTCTTTCTTTCCTTCATTCTCGGGTCACGGGTGAGGAAACCGGCCTTCTTCAGCGTAGCGCGGAGGTTCTCGGAATCGTACTGGAGCAGAGCTCTGGAGATACCGTGGCGGATAGCACCGGCCTGACCGGTAACACCGCCGCCTGCAACGCGGCAAACGATGTCGAACTTCTCTTCGGTACCGGTGAGAACGAGCGGCTGACGAACGATCGTCTTGAGGGTATCAAGGCCGAAATAATCGTCGATATCGCGGTCGTTGATCGTGACCTTACCGGTGCCCTGGTAAATTCTTACACGTGCAACGGAGCTTTTTCTTCTGCCGGTGCCGTAGAAATAAGGTGCCTTATCGTACATATTCGTTTACCTCCTATTAAAGTTCCCAAGCCGTCGGCTTCTGCGCCTCGTGCTTGTGCTCGCTGCCGGCGTAGACACGAAGTCTTGCTTCTGCAGCTCTGCCGATGGTGTTCGAGGGGATCATGCCGTGAACAGCAAGCTCCATCGCCTTTTCCGGCTTTGTGCGCATCAGGGTGTCATAACGGACAGCCTTGAGGTGGCCGATATAACCCGTGTGATGATAATAATACTTCTTTTCAGCCTTACCGCCGGTGAGGACAGCCTCAGCGCAGTTGATGATGATGACGTGGTCACCGCAGTCAACGTGCGGGGTAAAGGTGGGCTTGTGCTTGCCGCGGAGAAGAACTGCGGCCTGTGCTGCAACGCGGCCGAGCGGCTTGCCTGCAGCGTCAATTACATACCATTTGCGGTCAACCTGACCAGCCTTGGCCATATAAGTGGACATAGCGTTTACCTCCAAAATTGATTTAAATTATCTCGGTACCGGCAAACGCTTTGTGCGCTGCGATACGAAATCTCTGAAAATGCCCATAGCTTTCCCATGGGCGCTAAATGATAGTACCACACGAAAAACAGCTTGTCAAGCGCTTTTTTGCGGTTTTTTAAGCTGCGAATTCCAATCTCGTTTATTCTTCGTTTTTCTCGCTTATACTCTTGTTTTTAAAGGTGTGATTTCAAAAAATATTTTTGCCGCAAAATTTAAAAAGCACAGCTTTTCCGCCGTTTTTCGGGAAAGCCGTGCTTTTTACGGTTTTTATTCAGCTATTACTTTTTCACGCAGCGCGTTGCGACAAAGCAGGGCACGCCGTGCTCGTGCAGAAAGCCTTCGCCGTTTGTGTCTTCATAAATATCCGTCAGCATAAATCCCGCGCGCAGCTGGCCGCCGATTTCTTCGTCCAGTGTGTGCGAAAACTGCACGCCGGAGTCCAGATCCATCGCTTCCCGGTACAGCGCCTCGTCTTTCAGAGGGTTATACGGCAGCGTGTATTTGATAACCGTCTCGTCCTCGTCGAAAAGATAGTTGAAGCCGTTATCAAACCCGACAAGCAAAACGCCGCCCGGCTTCAGAACACGGGCGCACTCTCTCCAGATCGGCTCCAGTTCTTCTACATAACAATTTGAAACCGGGTTAAAAATAAGGTCAAACGTCCCGTCTTCAAACGGCAGCGGCTTTGTCATATCGGCGCGGACGCACTTTGGCGTATAGCCCTCCCGCGCGCCGACTTCTTCTTCGCGCTTTAATTGCTCTGCGGAGTAATCCAGCACGGTGCAGTCCGCGCCGAGCGCCGTGAAAACGGGAATCTGCTGCCCGCCGCCGCTGGCTAAACCCAGAATTTTCTTGCCGCGCATCTCGCCGAACCATTCGTGCGGCACGATTTTTGTCGGTGTGAGATACACGCCCCATTCGCCGTTTTTCGCTTTTTCAAACGTTTCGTGGCTGATGGGCTTGCCCCACTCCCAGCCGTTTTGCACCCAGCCGTCCACGATTTTTGCGTTGATGTCGGTGTAATTCATACGTTTATTCTCTCTTTCTAAAAGTTTTATCTTTTATGAATTTGCCGTGCAAATTCATAGGGAGACCCCTTAATAGGGTCTCCCTCGGACGAACAATTCACTGGATTGTTCGTCCTCCCGTCCTGATTTTGGGGTAAGCAAAAGGATTTCGCGCTCTGCGGAGCGCGCCTCAGGGCTTTGCCCCGAGGCCCCATAAACTTTCTGAAGAAAGTTTAATCAAAGACTTTTAACCCAACTCGTCGTCCGCGGATGCGACGACATTTACGCCGGTGCCGCAAACATTTTCGATGACGATGTCGCCGATATGGACGGGGGCGGTGATCTCCGCTGCGTTGATGGCTTTCATGCAGTCGAAAATTTTATCCTTCGGGATGTCCGTTTTCGTGCGCACGGCGACAACCGGGCGTTCACCGTTTAAAACGCGAACGGTAGACGTGACGGTACGGGCGGGCGCGGTAACTTCCTTCACGGCGTAGAGCTCGCCGCGCTTACACGTATTGCCTGTAACGCTTTTCACCTCGCCGTTTTCAACCGTGACGGTCAGCGGGCAGCCCAAGGGGCAGTTGATGCAGATAAACGATTTCGTTTCCATAGTAATGCCCTCCTTATTCCGCTTCCACCGTGACGGTGACGGTATCAAAATCAATATTTTGAAGGTCTGCTTTTTTCAGCAATACCTGCTCCATTTCGCCCGGTGCCATGACGGTCTTTTTGCGGTGCTGCACGCGTTGATCGCCGAAATAGACACTGATGAACGAATTTTTATAAATGCCGCCCACGCGGAAGCGCACCGTGAGCGTATCCGGCATATTTTCGGGGTGAATGATGCTCGGCACAGTGTAGCGCACACCGCCCTTAGCTTCCAGCTTGATGCCGCCCGAAAGCGGCTCTGCGGTTTCTTTGTTGCCGCCCTGCACGTACTTTGCGGCGGCACGGCCGGCCTGCGCGGCTTCTTCGGAAACATAGTCCACAAGGTCGTGCACATGCAGCACGTTGCCGCACGCGAAGATGCCCGGCACGCCGGTCTCGAGGCTTTCGTTGACAACGGGGCCGTTCGTCACGCGGGAGAGCGGTGCGCCCGCGCCGAGGGTGAGCTCGTTTTCCGGGATCAGACCGACGGACAGAAGCAGCGTATCGCAGGAATAATACTCTTCCGTACCCGGGATAGGCTTTAATTTGTCGTCCACGGCGCTGATGGTGACGCCCGTTACGCGGTCTTTGCCGTGAATTTCCGTCACGGTGTGGCTGAGCTTCAGCGGGATGCCGAAGTCATCGAGACACTGGACGATATTGCGCTTGAGGCCGCCGGAGTACGGCTGGAGCTCCGCGACGACGTGTACTTTCGCGCCCTCTAACGTCATGCGGCGCGCCATGATGAGACCGATATCGCCGGAACCGAGAATGACGACCTCGCGCCCGGGCATATAACCCTCCATATTGACAAGGCGCTGCGCCGTGCCGGCGGAGAACACACCTGCGGGGCGGAAGCCGGGGATATTCAGCGCGCCGCGGGAACGCTCGCGGCAGCCCATGGCCAAAATGACCGCGCCCGCTTCCACGGTGAACAGACCGTCTTCGCGGCTGACCGCCGTGACGACCTTTTCCGGGGAAATACTCAGAACCATTGCGCCGAGCTTGTACGGGATATGCAAAGCCTTTGCGCGTTCTTCAAAGCGCGCGGCGTACTCCGGACCCGTGAGCTCCTCTTTAAACGTGTGCAGGCCGAAACCGTTGTGGATGCACTGGTTTAAGATGCCGCCGAGACGCCCGTCTCTTTCTAAAATTAAGATGTCTTCAGCCGGAAGCCCGTTTTCCGCCGCGGCGACCGCCGCCGCAAGCCCCGCAGGACCGCCGCCGATGATGACAAGCGATTTTGTGATTTTATTTTCCATAATAAACCTCTTTTATATCTTAGGCTATTTTTTGTTTCTCCCGAAAAGCGTGGTTAAAAGTTCGTGGATTCCAAATGCGAAGCCTTGGTCGAGCTTCGCAAAGCTCGAAACACTTTTTGCCTAACAGCAGATCAGGAAGGTCGGCAGAATAGTCCAGTGGACTGTTCTGCCGTAGGAAACCCTATCAATGGGGTCAACCCGAACAACAAGTTGTTCGGCTCCTAAAAAGGCAGAGTCTTTTTAGAAAACAAATTTACTTCGTCTTCCCGAACACGATTTCGGAGCCTTTTTCGTTCTTTCGGATGGCTGTCAGCGGCAAGTTAAGTTCTCTTGCGAGAATATCCATGACGCGCGGGGAGCAGAAGCCTGCCTGGCACCGGCCCATTCCGGCTCTGGTTCTGCGCTTTACGCCGTCCAGCGTTTTTGCGCCGAGCGGACGGCGGATGGCGTCCACAATCTCGCCCTCGGAAATCGTCTCGCAGCGGCAGACAATACTGCCGTAGAGCGGGTTTTCACGGATTTTCTCAGCACGTTCTTCAACGCTGAGCGAATTGAGGTGCACGACGCCGTGACGAACGGGGTTGAAGCTTTCTTTTTTCGTAAGGCCAAGCGCTTTCGCCGCCATTTCCGCCATATAAACACCGATGGCAGGCGCGCTTGTGAGGCCCGGGGATTCGATGCCCGCGGCTTCAAAGAAGTTCGGCGCGCTTTCCTCTAAGATGAAGTCGCCTCTGTCCGCGCAGGCGCGCAGGCCGGAGAACGATGTGATGATCTGTCGGCTCGGCACGTTTTTCACGCTCATACCGGCTTTTTCCAAAACGAATGCAAGGCCGCTCTGCGTTGTGGCCGTGTCCTCGCGGTCTTCGATATTCTCGGCGGTGGGGCCGAGCAGCAGATTGCCGTGCACGGTGGGTGTGACAAGAATGCCCTTGCCGAGTTTTGTCGGCAGCTGGAAGATGGTTTTATCAACCAAATTGCCCGCGTTTTTGTCGCACAGGCAGTATTCGCCGCGGCGCGGGGTGATGGTGAACGCGTGCGGCAGCAGCATATCGTGAATTTCATCGGCGTGCACACCCGCCGCGTTGATGACGGCGCGCGTTTCGATCTCGCCCTGTTCGGTTTCGAGAATATAGAGGTCGTTTTCGCGGCGGATATTTTGCACGCCGCACTCAAATTTGAATTCAACACCGTTTTTCTCAGCGTTTTCGGCAAAGCCTAAGGTCAACTCAAACGGGCATACGATGCCGGAGGACGGACAGAACAGCGCCGCGACGACCGTGTCGCTGAGCGCAGGCTCCATTTCTCTCGCTTCGTCGCCGGTAAGAATTTTGAGGTTTTCTACTCCGTTTGTCACACCGCGCTCATAAAGCTCCTTTAACGCAGGCATGTCGTTTTCATCAAAGCACAGCACGAACGCGCCGTTTCTGCGGAACGGAACATCCAGTTCTTCCGCGACCTGCGTCATCATGCGGTTGCCGAGGACGTTCATCTTGGCTTTCAGCGAGCCCGTTTTGGCATCAAAGCCGCCGTGCACGATGGCGCTGTTCGCCTTTGAGGTGCCGGTGCAGACGTCTTCGCCCTTTTCCAGTACGCATATTTCTGCCTGATACCGCGAAAGCTCGCGGGCGATGGCGCTGCCCGTAACGCCCGCGCCGATCACGACGGCGTCATATCGTTTTTTCTCCATTTTTGTTTCAATCCTTTCAAATACACCAAAAGACCGCTTCAAACGGCTTTTCCCCTATAAATCGCCGACGAAGCTCTTGTTTTTTATTGTATCATACAAAACCGCGCGTTTCAATTAAAATAGTCTGCATAATTTCAACAAAAAAGGCTTGACACAAATGGGAAAATGCTTCAAAATAAAATGGAGGCAGAATGCCCTATAATTTGAAACCATTTTCCGAAAAGAAAGGACGTTAATATGAATTACCTTTTAGGTGTAGATCTTGGCACCAGCGGCACAAAAACCGTGCTTTTTGACGAAGACGGCAATGTAGTCGCGAGCAAAACGATAGAATACCCGCTGTATCAGGAAAAAAACGGCTGGGCAGAGCAGGAGCCGCTCGATTGGTGGAATGCGGCGGCGGATACCATTCACGCCGTGATCACCGAAAGCGGCATCGATAACAAAGACATCAAGGGGCTCGGCATTTCCGGCCAGATGCACGGCCTTGTCATGCTGGATAAGGACGGCAACGTGCTGCGCCGCTCCATCATCTGGTGCGACCAGCGCACGGCAAAGGAGTGCGAGGAGATCACCGCACGCGTCGGCGCAGAGCGCCTGATTGAGATTACCGCAAACCCGGCTTTGACGGGCTTTACGGCATCTAAAATCCTTTGGGTGCGCAACAACCAGCCGGAAATTTATGCAAAGTGCGCGCACATTCTGCTGCCGAAGGACTACGTGCGCTACATGCTGACGGGCGACTTTGCAACGGAGGTCTCCGATGCTTCCGGCATGCAGCTTTTAGACGTGCCGAATCGCTGCTGGAGCGACGAAGTGCTTGAAAAGCTTGATATTGACAAGGCACTCTTGCCGAAGGTATACGAATCCCCGGAAGTGACGGGTGTCATCTCCGAAGAAGCCGCAAAGCGCACCGGCCTTGCGGCGGGCACCATCGTGGTCGGCGGCGCGGGCGATAATGCGGCAGCAGCCGTGGGCACCGGCGTTGTGGAGGACGGCAAGGCGTTTACAACCATCGGCACCTCCGGCGTTGTGTTTGCGCACACGGATAACATTTCCATTGACCCGAAGGGCCGCGTGCACACGTTCTGCTGCGCCGTACCGGGCGCATGGCACGTGATGGGCGTGACGCAGGGCGCGGGTCTGTCCCTTAAGTGGTTCCGCGATAACTTCTGCGGCGCGGAAAAAGAGACCGCAGCCGGCATGGGCGTAGACCCGTATTATCTGATGGATCAGCAGGCGGCGCGTTCGCCGATCGGCTGCAACCGTCTGCTTTATCTGCCGTATCTCATGGGCGAACGCACTCCGCACCTTGACCCGGACTGCCGCGGCGCGTTCATCGGCCTTTCCGCCATGCACACGAAGTACGACATGCTCCGCGCCGTGATGGAGGGCGTAACATACTCCCAGCGCGACAGCGTGGAGGTGCTGAAAACCATGGGCGTTTCCATTGACGGCATGCTCGCCTGCGGCGGCGGCGGTTCCTCGAAGCTGTGGCGTCAGATGCTTGCCGATACGTATAACTGTGCCGTGCGCACAGTCGTTTCCAAGGAAGGCCCGGCGCTGGGCGTTGCCATCCTCGCCGGTGTGGGCGCAGGGCTGTACCCATCCGTACAGGAGGGCTGCCGCCGCGTTATTCGCCTCAACGCCCCGCAGGAGCCGATTGAGGAAAACGTGCCGAAGTACGAGGCGTTCTACCGCATGTACACGAAGCTGTACCCGGCGCTGAAGGACTGCTACAAGGAGCTTGCTGCGCTGTGAGCCGCGTGTTTGAAGCGCTGTGCGCCCACCTGAAAACGCATCCCGAAGCCGAAGTGCAGGACGCGGTGAAGTTTTTGTACCAGGCGAGCTTTGGCGGCGGCCACTTTTTGAGCGACCCCGACGGCGCGTATCTATATTTATTAAAGGAAGCGGAGATTGCCAACCTTGATGCACCGTACACGGAAGCCCTCGGCGAGCAGTACGCGCGCATCAACTTGAGCGCGTTACAGGAGCTTTCACCGAAAACACTTTTTGCTATGTTTAAAGCGTCTTCCGAAGACACGCCCACGGATAAAACGGCGTTTTTATCACTTTTGGACGAGCTTGAAAATGCCGATTTGTTCGACAAAGCCGAGAAAACGGCGTTTTTGAAATCGTACCGCGCGGCGGGCTGCCCTGCCGTGCACCACAGCGAAGCGTACCGCCGTGCGTATCGCCCGGCATACCGCGTGGTGAAAAAAGCGTATGCGGATTTTCTGCCGGCATTCATCGCGATCGATAAGTTGACGGCGGAAAAAGCCCCGGTGACGGTTGCAATCGACGGGCTGTGCGGCTCGGGCAAAACGACGTTTGCGGCACTTTTGCAGAGCGTTTACGACTGCAACCTGTTCCACGCCGATGATTTTTACCTGCCGATGCCCATGCGCACGCCGGAGCGCTACGCCACCCCGGGCGGCAATGTGCACTGGGAGCGTATTTTGTCGGATATTCTGGAGCAGATTCCGAAGAATGAGTCGTTTTCCTACCGCGTGTTCGATTGCGGCGTTATGGACCTCGGCGACGCGGTGCAGGTCACGCCGAAGACGCTGAACATTTTAGAGGGCTCGTACTCTACGCACCCGGAGCTCATCGGGCGCTACGATCTCAAAATTTTTCTCAAGACCTCGCCGGAGACACAGAGCGCACGCATTTTAGAACGCAACGGCCCCGCGCGGCACAAGATGTTCGTGGAAAAATGGATCCCGCTCGAGAACCTCTACTTCACTTCCTACCCCGTTGAAAAGCAATGTGACCTTGTTTTTACGACGTAAATTTCAAAAAAAGTTTTTTCATATCCGTATGTACTGCTGCGTGCATACGGATATTTTTGTGTTTTCAGTTTCTATATTTAGAGAAATCAGTTGAATTTTAACTATATATAGGTTTCTCAAAACTTTTTGAAATTTTTTTTGAAAAAAGGCTTGCAATTTCAGAATGGATGTGGTATTATAACAAAGCCGTCAGATGAGACGGCAAACAGAATAGTTGGTGTTGATTACAACGAGGGTCCACCTGTTCCCATACCGAACACAGAAGTTAAGCTCGTTTGTGCTGAAAATACTCGGCTGGCAACGGCCTGGGACGATAGGTTGGCGCCAACACTTAAAGCGGACATCCAATAGGATGTTCGTTTTTTTATGTTTAAAAACAGGAATTCGGCTTGCAGGCGGTTTTATGTGCCGCGCACGCCGAATTCAAAAGATGAAGCCCGCTTTGTGCGGGCTTTTGCTTACTCATTTAACGTGATGGCGTTGCCGTTTGCAGGCGGCTTTTGCGTGGGGCCGGCGTTATCGTTTGCGATGAGCGTCATCTCAAGTTCGTTCGTATCGAGCTCGATGAACGAGACTTTGCCGTCTTCATCGAACTGACATTTGCCGTTAACCGTCATGTTTTCCGTATCGTTCACGGTGACATCGGCCGTAAAGCGCACCACGCGGTCTTTTTCTTCGTAAGGCTCGGTCTTGACGGCGGTCACCTTCACGGTCTCGTTCATTTCGTCCGCCATAAGCTGCATGGTCAGTACTTCTTCAATGAAGCTCGTGAAGCCGTTTTCGCTGCACAGGGCTTTTTCGTCTTCCCAAGCCTCTTTGTACGCCGTAAGGGCGCTTTCTTCGCCGCTTTCCAAAATACCGCCGAAGCGCTGCATGGGCTCACTCGGGGCATTCAGCATACTTTCCGCCAACGCGGCCGCGGCTTTTTCCGCATTTTTTGCCGTGCTGCCGCCCGAAGCGCAGGCGGACAAAAGCAGGAGCAAGCTAAGGCACAAAGAAAGCATTACGGTCATTCGTTTTTTCATAAAATCATCCGCCTTTCTGAAAATGGTAATATTTTTCTATCTTGATTATAAAGGAAAATGCGCAGCAGCGTCAAGGCGCAAGCTGACTGAATTTTCCCACCCTGTTTTGTCGTTTCTTCCAATTTAAGGCATACGCCAAAAATCTGCAAAAACACTTGCTTTTTGGCATATCCTATTGTATACTAAATTCGTGTAGATTAGAGTTCACGCGAAGTTTGCGAGAATTTGATTTATACGGATAGATCGGGGCGACCCGATGGGATGCTATACCAAGAAAGGATGTTTTCAGATGGAAATCACAAAGCAGACCACTATGGGCGAAATGCTGGATTATGACCGCGGCATCGCTTATGTGCTGATGCAGTCCGGCATGCACTGCGTAGGCTGCCCGTCCTCCATCCACGAGTCCCTTGAGGACGCATGTGCCGTACACGGCCTGGATGTTGACAAGGTCTTTTCTGCCATTCAGGAATATCTGAACAGCAAGAAGTAATTTTTCTAAGATAAAGATAAGCGCAGAGCGTGGGTTTTCCCCGTGCTCTGCGCTTTCTTTTTGGTCGCATAAAGCGTTGCAGAAAAAACACCCGCAGGGCGGTCATGCCGTTCTGCGGGTGTTGGGTTTATTTTATCAGAGCGTTACAACAACGTCGCTGAGGTCTGCGTTGACCTTCAGGACGGTGCCGAGCTCATTTTGCTCGACTTCTGCGCCGGAGACGTTCTTCACGTTCTCCACGTTGCGCAGCAGCACGCTGAGGTTCTCTGCCTTGCCGTCGAACTTGAAGGTGATAATGCCGTTCTCGTTCACTGCGGAAACGCTGAGCATATCGTTGCCTTTGCTGTCGCAAACCTTTGCGCTTGCCTCATCGGAAAGCTCGAAAACGTGCAGGGTAAGGTCCTTGCCGTAATCGTAATCCGGCTGCTGGTTGTTCGCGCCGATGGCGACGATGGAGTTTTCTCTTACAAAGAGCGGCAGAGAGAAGAAATCGTAGTTCTCGCGCAGCCAGTGACCGCCCTCGCGCTTTTCGTTCGAGAGCAGGTGCGTCCACTTGCCTTCCGGCAGGTAGTACGTGACGTCGCCTTCCTTCGTGAAGACCGGCGCGACCATCAGGCTGTCGCCGAGCATATACTGGCGGTCGAGGTCTTCGCACGGGATGTCATCCGGGAATTCCAGAACCATGGCGCGCATGGTCGGCACGCCCGTTTTATGTGTATTGACCGCAGTGGAGAACATGTACGGCATCAGGGTGCACTTGAGTTCGGAGAACTTACGGACAACGGCTACGGATTCCTCGCCGTTCTCTTCACCCTCCTTGCTGAACAGCCACGGCACACGGTAGGAATCGGAGCCGTGCAGTCTGGAATGCGTGGAGAGCAGGCCGAACGCCGCCCAGCGCTTGTAAACGTCCGCCGGAGCCATGCCCTCGAAACCGCTCATGTCGTGGCTCCAGAAGCCGAAGCCGGAAAGGCACAGGGAAAGGCCGCCGCGCAGGGATTCGGACATGGAGGAATAGTTCGACGAGCAGTCACCGCCCCAGTGTACCGGGAACTTCTGTCCGCCGACCGTGGCGCTTCTTGCAAAGAGGCATGCCTCGTTCTTGCCCTTGTACTCCTCAAGTACTTCCCAAACGCACTTATTGTAAAGGTAGGTGTAATAGTTGTGCATACGGAGCGGATCGCTGCCGTCGTAGTAGACAACATCGGTCGGGATTCTCTCACCGAAGTCGGTCTTGAAGCAATCGACGCCCTGGTCGAGCAGGTGGCGCAGCTTGGACTGATACCACTTCCATGCACCCGGGTTCGTGAAGTCCACGATACCCATGCCGGCCTGCCACAGATCCCACTGCCAAACGTCGCCGTTCGGCTTTTTGAGGAGGTAGCCAAGCTCCTTCGCTTCCTTGAACAGCGGAGACTTCTGGCCGATATAGGTGTTGATCCAAACGCAGATCTTGAGGTTGTTTTCGTGCTTCATCACCTGCAGCTGGTGCTCGATATCCGGGAACATGGCCCGATCCCAGTCGAAGTTGCACCATTCGTTTTCCTTCATCCAGTAGCAGTCGAAGTGGAACACGTGCAGCGGAATGTGGCGCTCTTTCATGCCGTTTACGAAGCCCATGACGGTCTCTTCGTCGTACTTCGTTGTGAAGGAGGAGGTGAGCCACAGGCCGAATGTCCATGCCGGCGGCAGTGCGGGCTTGCCGGAAAGCGTGGTGTAGTTTTCAAGCACGTTTTTCATGCTGTCGCCGCCAACGACCATGAAGTCGAGCTTTTCGCCCGGCACGGAGAACTGTACGCGCGTGACATGCTCGGAGCAGATCTCATAGGAGACCGGGCCCGGGTCGTTCACGAGCACGCCGTAGTTGCGGTTCGTGATGTAGAACGGAATGCTCTTGTAAGAAATTTCGGTGCAGGTGCCGCCGTCTTCGTTCCAGGTCTCCACGGTCTGGCCGTTCTTCACATACGGGGTGAAGCGCTCGCCGAGGCCGTAGACCTTTTCGCCGATGTCAAGGTTCATCTGGGCGCGCATGTAGTTGCCGTCCGGGGTGGAGATGGTGCTGATCATCGCGTTGCCGAAGCGGTTGCCGATGCTTGTCAGCTTCTTGTCCTTATAGTAGTAATCAAAGCTGCACGGGTTCTTGCCGATGACGAGCTTTGTATTGCCGCTCTTGATCGTCACGGTCGTTTCGGTGTTCTCGACCTCCAGTGCGCAGTGTGCGTCGTTCAGCTCGAACGCCGGCATTTTCTGGTTGCTGCCCATAAAGTGGTACGCTTCCGTGCGGATGATATCCGGCTGCGGAGAGGAAATGTACATTTCCAGAAGCGGGCCGCCCATGGCGCGCATGTCTGCGTGGTACGGCACGGTGTAGAGGTAAACGCGGTCGTTTTCTACCTTGACTTCGCGAACCTGCACAGCGTCCGTGTTTGTCACGCCGGGAAGGTTCATCCAGTAGCCTTTCGTAAATTTCATATTCAGCTCACTGCCTTTCAAAAAAATTCAAAAATTCCGTTATTGGCACTTGCGCTTTTCGCGCGCCTGCTCTATCATAAGTATAAGCGATATGCTTTGGAAAGTCTACCGCTAATTTGTCCGCTTTTATAACAATCCTGACCACCGAGCCTAAAAAGGAGGTGCGTTTTACGGACAAAAATCAATTTGACCGCATGCGGGAAGCCCGCCGCCACGGCGACGCACTGATGCCCGTGATGAACTACTGCATTCGACGCGAAGACCGCTTTCACGCGCTTGATTGTCACTGGCACAGCGAAATGGAGCTTTTCCGCGTGATGCAGGGCACGCTGACCGTGCAGTGCGGCACCGATCTGTTTGAGGCCCACGCCGGAGACATTGTGTTTTTCAACAGCGGAGAGCTGCACGCCGCCGTGCCGGTGGAAGCCGGCGAGGAGCTTTACTTTGAAGCCATCGTGTTCAGCCCCGATTTGCTGTGCAGCACTGCAAATGACATCATTCGCGTAAAGTACATACAGCCCGTTTTGGACGGCGAGCTGACCGTGCCGCGGCTGATCAGAGCCAGAACAAATTTGCACGAAAGCGTTTCCGCCGCGTTCCAGACCGCGTACACAATGCTGGAAAACCGCCCGCCGTTTTTTGAGTTTCCTGTAAAAGCCGCCATGCTTTCGGCGTTCGGCGCACTGGTGCAAAACGGCGTGTCGGCGCGCATCAGCGCTTCTAAGCGCGCCGCAGCAAACAGCATCAAGGCTGCCATTGCGTTTATACAGGAAAATTACCGGTCTGCCGTCTCCGTACAGCAGCTTGCGCACGCCGCCGGCATGAGCGAGGGGCATTTCTGCCGCGTATTTAAACAGTATACACTGAAAACGCCGGTGCAATTCATCAACAGCGTGCGTTTAAGCCACGCGCTGGAGTTGCTCACCGCCACAAATCTGCGCGTGCTCGACATTGCCATGGACTGTGGCTTTAACTCCATGAGCTATTTCATCGAAGTATTCCGCACCGAACACGACGCCACGCCTTTGCAGTACCGCAAAAAGCTGGAAGAAATCAAGGTGCCGAAATAAACTTAAAAAGTAAAGTAGAGGGTAAAAATGATTTTGGGAATTTTGATCGTACTGATTGTTGTATGTCTGGGCTTTCTGGCGTGGCTTTTCTGCATTGCGCCGGCTTCGCCGCGCGGCGATTTTGCCGAGATGAAAAAATATGACTACGCCCACCGCGGCCTGCACGAAAAAGATCTTTCCGTGCCGGAAAACTCCATGGCAGGCTTTAAGGCAGCTGTGGAAGCAGGCTACGGCATAGAGTTTGACCTGCAGCTGACAAAGGACAAGAAGGTCGTTGTGCACCACGACCGCAGCTTAAAGCGCGTCTGCGGCGCGGATGTTTCCATCGGCGACCTGACGTATAAGGAATTACAGCAGTACCGTTTGCAGAATACCGAGGAGCGCGTACCGCTTTTCAGCGACGTGCTGGCGCTTGTGGACGGCAGAACGCCGCTCATCATTGAACTGAAGCACTACGACGATGCCGATCTGCTGTGCCCGCTCGTGTGGGAGCTGCTGCGCAACTATAAAGGCCCGTACTGCGTAGAATCATTTGACCCGTACATTGTGCAGTGGTTCAGGAAGAACCACCCGTATGTGCTGCGCGGTCAGCTGATGGGTCATTTTGAAGGCAAGGACGAGGAGTGCAAGGGCTTTTTCCGCGCGCTGTTCTGGAGAAATTTGTGGACGAATGTCCTCACCCGCCCGCACTTTGAAGCGTATGACGTGCATTTCAGAAACAACATCAGCCACCGCATTGCCTGTGACAAAATGAAGATGCAGGAAGTGAATTGGACGCTGCGCACGGCAGAGGAGTACAAAGTGTGCAAAAACGCCGGCGCCCTGTGCATTTTTGAGTTCATCCGCCCGGAGATTACAGACGAAGACGAATAATAACCCCGTTTTTCCTGTTGATTTTTTCCGCGCGATGCGCTACAATAGCCGTGTATGAGTTGTACATACAAATCGTTTGCGCCGTTTTTTCGGCACAAAACACATACACACCCGTTTATTTACAGGAGGAATCACTTTATGAACAACATTCCCCAGGTCAAGGTCGGCATTGTTGCCGTCAGCCGTGACTGCTTCCCGGAATCCCTTTCTGTCAACCGCAGAAAGGCACTGATCGACGCTTACACAAAGAAGTTCGGTGCTACCGAAATTTATGAGTGCCCCGTATGTATCGTGGAGAGCGAGATCCACATGGTACAGGCGCTTGAAGACGTAAAGAACGCAGGCTGCAACGCGCTTGTCGTTTACCTTGGCAACTTCGGTCCGGAAATTTCCGAGACGCTGCTTGCAAAGCACTTTGACGGCCCCGTTATGTTCTGTGCGGCCGCGGAAGAATCTGCAGAAGACCTCATGGACGGCCGCGGCGACGCATATTGCGGCATGCTGAACGCCAGCTACAACCTGAAGCTGCGCAATGTAAAGGTTTACATTCCGGAATACCCGGTCGGCACCGCTGACGAGTGCGCGGATATGATTCACGAGTTCATGCCGATTGCAAGAACGATCATCGGCCTGAAGAGCCTCAAGATCATCAGCTTCGGCCCGCGCCCGCTGAACTTCCTCGCCTGCAACGCGCCCATTAAGCCGCTTTACGACCTCGGTGTTGAGATTGAAGAAAACTCCGAGCTCGACCTCTTTGAGGCGTTCAATAAGCACGAGGGCGACCCGCGTATCCCAAAGGTCGTCGAAGACATGGAAAAAGAGCTCGGCAAGGGCAACATGAAGCCCGAGATTCTGCCGAAGCTCGCACAGTATGAGATCACCCTGCTCGACTGGGTAGAGGAGCACCGCGGCTACCGCGAGTATGTCGCCATTGCAGGCAAGTGCTGGCCGGCATTCCAGACGCAGTTCGGTTTTGTTCCGTGCTATGTCAACAGCCGCCTCACCGGCATGGGCATCCCGGTTTCCTGCGAAGTGGACATCTACGGCGCGCTTTCCGAGTTCATCGGCACCTGCGTCAGCCTCGACGCTGTCACGCTGCTCGACATCAACAACACCGTCCCGGCAGACCTCTACAACAGCGACATCAAGGACAAGACCACGTACACGCAGAAGGATATCTTCATGGGCTTCCACTGCGGCAACACCTGCTCCAAGAAGCTGGCGTTCTGCTCCATGAAGTACCAGAAGATCATGGCGCGCTCCCTGCCGATTGAGGTTACGCAGGGCACGCTCGAAGGCGACATTGCCCCGGGCGACATCACGTTCTTCCGTCTCCAGAGCACGGCCGACACCCAGCTGCGCGCATACGTTGCAGAGGGCGAAGTGCTGAACGTACCGTCCCACTCCTTCGGTTCCATCGGTGTATTCGCCATCCCGGAAATGGGCCGCTTCTACCGCCATGTGCTCATTGAGAAGAACTTCCCGCACCACGGCGCAGTGGCGTTCGGTCACTACGGCAAGGCGCTGTTTGAGGTCTTCAAGTACCTCGGCGTAGCAGACATCGGCTACAACCAGCCGAAGTCCCTGCCCTATCCGTCCGAGAACCCGTTTAATAAGTAATTTTTCGTAAAAAAAGGCAGTCTGCGTGTGTATGCAGGCTGCCTTTTTTTTGTTCTAATTTTGATGTCTTTGATATGTCACGCCTTTATCGGTGATCATATAATCCGTCATGCCGATATAAAATTCCGTTTCCGATGTCCATTTAATGTAAATGTGCTGCTCGTCGGTGAGTGCGTTGATATACTCGCGCGTGTTCGTTTTGTTATCAATTAAATACACGTCCGCATCGTACCCGCTGTACGGGTCTTTTCGGCTTCCACGCACCTCGACCGTGTAGTTCTCATTCGGGGAGTCGCTATGCCGGAGCAGGGTATCTAAATCATTTTGCTGCACAAAGGTGCCAAACAGCGTGATGCCGATGGAAAGGACGATCACGCTGACGGCCGACCCTGCAGACACGACCGTGCAGCTGTGGCTTTTCGTCTCATCGCTTTTCTGCACGATATAAGACGTCAGCACGGCATAATACAGAACATTTACAAACAGCGCAATATAAAGGACGAACACAAAATTCGTGACAAGCTGCGGAAGAACCGTTCCAGCCGCAGAATAAAACCGATACAGCGGGATATTCGCAAAAAGCATTGCTAAAACCAAAACAAGCTTTCCGAAAGGCGGGATTTTTTGAAACAGCGAATACACCGGGTTTTTACGCGTTTTTCGGGTCTTTTCCATAGTGCGTCACCTTTTTTTGTTTTTCCAAAACTTGCTTTACTCGCTTTTCAGGAAACTCCTGCGACTGGGCTTCCTACGCCAAAAAAGCGTCCGGTGGATGTTTAAGTTCGTAAAAATGCTTTATTCCGCCGCGGAGGACGTTTCTTCCTTCAAAAACTGCGAATAGTAGATTTTGCCGCCGAGGGTGCCGGTTTTCAGATTTATGATTTCCAGCGTCTGGCCACTCGTCGTCGCCGTCACCACGTATAAATAACCCTTGTAGAGCAAAAGGCCCTGCGTGGTGTCACTGAAATAAAAATTCGGGATGCTTTCCGGCAGCGTGTATGTGTAGTTTTCGCCGCTTTCGGTAGGCTCTGCGTTTTCAAGCGCCGAGGTGTTCATCGTCAGCACATTTTCATTTACGTTGTACGTGCCGATGACTTCGGTCTGCGCTTTGCCGTCGGTAATTTCAAGAGACAGCACCGTGCAGCCCTCTGCGGGGCGCTCCGGGAACTCCAGCATGGCGTTTTCGCCGCGCTGCACCGTGAGGGTAACAACGCAGACAATGAGAATAACCGCGATCAAAATTGCGCCGAATGCTTTTTTCATATACAAATCCTCTGTGTTTTTAGATTTTAGCCGAACGCCAACGTGCCGTTAATGTCGTATAATACGGCGCAAAGGTCAATGGCCCTTGTGCGGTAATAGACCATGATGCTCTCTGCCACGGTGATGGCCGCAAGGGGGTCATTCTCCGATACGGAATCGCGGATGTCCTGCAAAGCGGTGCTTTGCTCGTTCACCCAGTGGGACTGCTCCTCTTTGACGGTTTCGACCGTTTTATCGTCGCCATGCTCCAAAATCTGCGTGTAGACGGAATCAATCTGCTCTTTCCAGCTGTCGGAAGCCGTGTTGCACGCAGTGATCATGCTCGCAACAGAGCCCGCCGTTTCCATATCGTCCGCATACTGCGTATCGATGGGGTTGTTTTCAAACGCGGCGCGGAATTCCTCGCTGCCCGTTTCCGGTACCGGCAAGGTGCTTGTGTGGCGATTTTCGCCCGTTTCGGAGGACGTGTCGCCTTCGGGCGCAGGGGTGGGTTCTTCTTCGGGGGCCGCTGTTGCCTCCGGCGCAGGAGTGATCTCCGGCGCAGGGGTCGCTTCTGCCGTGGCGGAAGACGTATTTTTATTGCCGCCCGAGCAGGCGGTCATGGTGAGCAGCATCGCGGCGCAGCAAACGGCGCACAGCAAACGAATGCAGGTTTTCATGTTCATGTTCCTTTCAAAAATGGGATATAGCACGCGGCACCGCCGCGAGAAATTTTTGGTTCTGATAAAATGTACCACATTCGCGGGATTTATGCAAGAGAATCCCGCCCGCGCCTTGCGAAATTAAGAAAATGTTTATATAATAGTAGGGTAATCTTCCCGAGAAAATCAAGCAGTTTTTATCATAAAGAGAAAGGAACGACAGTTTATGAAGCTCTTTGAAAAAACACTGACAAGCGAAACAAAGTTTGAGGGCCGCATCATCAAGGTGCTGCGCGACACCGTGGAGCTGGAAAACGGCAAAACGAGTGCAAGAGAGGTTGTGTGCCACAACGGCGGCGTGTGCGTGGCGGCGCTGACCGAAAAAAACGAAGTGCTGCTTGTGCGCCAATTCCGTTATCCGTACAAGGAAGTGCTGCTGGAGCTGCCCGCCGGCAAACTGGAAAAGGGTGAAGACCCGTTTGAGGCCGTAAAGCGCGAGCAGATGGAGGAAACCGGCACCACGGGCGAAAACTACATTTCGCTCGGCAATCTGTACCCCTCTCCCGGCTACTGCGGCGAGATCATCCGCATTTGGGCGTGCCGTGTGGCCCAAAAAGGCGAAATGCACTTAGACGAGGATGAGTTCCTTGAAGTGGAGCGCATTCCGCTCGACAAAGCCGTTGAGATGGTGTTAAACAATGAGATCCCCGATTCCAAAACGCAGGTGGGCATTTTGAAGACCGCCGCGCTCGTAAAGGCCGGCAAGCTTTAAGAGGCGCGCATGAGAAGAACATTCATCACGCGACTGCCGAACAAGGCCGGTGCGTTTTTGAAGGCTACGCGCATTGTGGCGCAGTCCGGCGCGAACATCACGCGCGTCAGCTACAATAAAGCCGTTGACCTGCACGTGCTGTTTTTGGAGGTCAGCGGCTCGCAGGCGCAGCTTGATACCATCGCTGTGCGTTTAAACGACGTAGGCTACATTTTAAACGAGGATAACCCCGGCAGAACGATTTTGCTGGAATTCCACCTGCCGAACGTACCGAGCGCCGTGCTGCCCGTTTTGGAGCTCATCGACAGCTTTGATTTTAACATCACATACATGAGCGGGCAGGAAAACGACACCGACCATCAGGATTTAAAGGTCGGCATCTACATTCAGGATCCCGCACAGACGAAGGCGTTTTTAGACCGCGCCGCAAAGCTGTGCGAAATGCGTGTTTTAAACTACGACAAAAGCCAAAAGGTACTCGATAACACGGTGTTTTACCTTTCGTTTGCGCACCAGCTGGCTTCTACCCTGCACCTGCCGCAGGAAGATATGGACGCGCTCATTGCAGACTCCAACCTTTTGATGCAGCACCTTGACGAAAAAGGCGAAGCGCCGCACAAGACGTTTTCGTACATCGGCAAAATCGCCGAGATGCTGCACAGCTTTAAGGGCGAAAACTTCCGCGCGCGCATTTCGCAGCGCAGTCTGTTCGGCGGGTTTACAATGCACATCATCGAGCCGCCGTGCGGGGGCAACACGTATATTCTGGAGAAAAACCGCAAGCTGCTGTTCATCGACTGCGGCTTCCCGTGCTACAAGGACGAGATGCTGAAGATTTTCCGCAGCCTGTTCCCGAACTTTGACAATATGGAGCGCACGCTTATCGTCACGCATGCGGACATCGACCATTGCGGCCTGCACGACCTGTTCGACACATTCTATGTGAACGAGGAAACGCGGCTGAATTTCGCCTTGCAGAACAACGGTCTGCCCGATCTGCGCGAGCAGAACCGCATTTGTGCGCCGTATAACCGCATCTGCAAGCTGATGACGGGCTACACGCCACCCGATATGCACACGCTGCGCGTTATTGAGCACACAGAACCTGCAAGCGACGCACCCATCTCCCCGCGCGGCACGCTGGAGTTTGAGGGTCTTACCCTGCGCGTTTTCGACGGCAACGGCGGGCACTTTAAGGGCGAGATCGTGCTTGTGGACGACGCGCACCGCATTGTTTTCAGCGGCGACATCATGGTGAACATCAAGGGCTTTTCAAAAGAGCAGTATGATTTTAACCTGCTTGCACCGTATTTAATGACCACCGTGAACCTCGATTCCCGCCGCGCCGCCGCGGAGCGCAAATATTTGCAGAGCCTGTTCCCGACGGACGTATACACCTACTGCTGCGGTCACGGCGCCATTATGGATCCGAACGCGTAACTGAAAAATTGCAAAAAGAGCGCCGGTCTTCTGACCAACGCTCTTTTTTATTGCCCGGAAAATTACTCTTCCGTGTTTTCTTCTGTTTCTTCTGCGGGTTCATCGTCACGGATGACGTCTTCCACTTCCGTTACGGGCTCATCTTCGCCCTCTTCGGCGGTGCCGTCGTCTTCTACGGCGCTGATTTCTTCCTCGTCGTCATGCGGAGCACGGGCCATGGTGATAACCTTGCTGCCCTCGTTGACCTTCATCACGCGAACACCCTTGCTGGGACGTGCACAGATGCGAACGGAACCGGCTTCGATACGGATAATCACACCGTCGTCTGCGATGAGAATGATGTCGTCATCGAGATCAACGACCTTAATGGCCGCGACATTGCCGTATTTTTCAACGTGGTAGTTGAGGATACCCATGCCGCCGCGATGCTGCAGGCGGTAATCTTCGGGGTTCGAGAGGCGGCCGTAGCCGGTCTCGGAAACTGTAAGCACGAGACCGTTTTCGCGCAGGATGCTCATGCCGACCACAACGTCACCCTCTGCAAGGCGGATGGCGCGCACGCCGCGGGCCTGACGGCCCATTTCGCGCACGTCGGCCTCGTGGAAGCGAATGACCTTGCCGAAGCGCGTTGCAACGAGCAGATCGTCGCTGCCGCTCGTCAGGCGCACCCAGCTGAGCTCGTCGTCCTCAGCGAGATCGAGTGCGATAAGGCCGTTTTTGCGCACATTGCGGAACGCGGAGAGCGCAACGCGCTTGATGACGGCGTTCTTTGTGACCATGGTGAGGAAGTGGTCTTCCTCCTCGGACTTTGTGACGCGCAGCATAGAGGTGATGCGCTCCTCGGGCTCAAGCGGCAGCAGATTCGTGATGTTCATGCCGCGGCTTGTGCGGGAGCCCTCCGGAATCTCGTAGCACTTTAAGCGGTACACGCGCCCTCTGTCGGAGAAGAACAGTACGAAGTCATGCGAATTTGCAATGAACAACTCGCTCGCAACGTCTTCTTCGCGGCGGCTCATGCCGGAGATGCCGCGTCCGCCGCGGCGCTGTGTGCGGTACGTGTCGAGCGTCTGGCGCTTTACGTAGCCGAAGTTCGTCAGTGTCAAGACGCAGTCTTCCTCCGGGATGAGGTCTTCCACGTCCATTTCGCCGGAAATGGCGGCGATCTCCGTGCGGCGCTCGTCGCTGAAGCGCTTTTTCATCTCCATGGCTTCATCCTTGATGATGCCGTAACGGCGCGCTTCGCTTGCGATGATGTCGAGGAAATCCGCAATCTTCAGGCGCAGTGCGGCAAGCTCTTCCTCGAGCTTTGTTCTCTCAAGGCCGGTCAGCTGGCCGAGGCGCATCTGCACGATGGCCTGTGCCTGCACGTCGTCAAGGCCGAAGCGCTCCATGAGGGCGACTTTGCCTTCCGGGATAGACTTGGAATTTCTCAAGATGGCGATGACTTCATCAATGAAGTCGAGCGCGATCATGAGGCCTTCCAGAATGTGGGCGCGCTCCTGCGCCTTTTTAAGGTCAAACTGCGTGCGGCGCAGCACAACTTCACTCTGGAACTTGATGTATTCCTGCAGAATATCGCGCAGGGTGAGCAGCTTCGGCTGGCCGTCTACAATGGCCAACATGATGACACCGAACGTGACCTGCATCTGCGTGAGCGAATACAGGTGGTTCAAAACGAGCTGCGGGGAAGCCTCACGCTTGATGTCGATGGCGATGTGCATACCGTTGCGGTCGGAATGATCGTCGATATTGGAGATGCCGTCGATGCGCTTATCCTTGACAAGCTCTGCGATGTTTTCGATGAGTCTTGCTTTGTTGACCTGATACGGCAGCTCGGTGACGACGATCTGGTAGCGGCCATTCGGTTTTTCCACGATCTCTGCGCGGGCACGCACGTAAATTCTGCCGCGGCCGGTGCCGTATGCGGCGCGAATGCCGCTGCGGCCCATAATGATGCCGCCGGTCGGGAAATCCGGTCCCTTAATGTACTGCATGAGGCCGTCAAGGTCGATATCGGGGTTATCCACCATAGCGCACACGCCATCAAGCACTTCGCCCATGTTGTGCGGCGGAATGTTCGTCGCCATACCGACGGCGATACCGGTGGAGCCGTTTACGAGGATATTCGGAAAATGAGAGGGCAGCACGTTCGGCTCTTTCAGACGGTCGTCGTAGTTCGGGGAGAAATCGACCGTGTCCTTCTCAATATCCTTCAGCATTTCCACAGAAAGCTTACTCATGCGGGCTTCCGTGTAACGGTATGCAGCAGGCGGGTCGCCGTCTACGGAACCGAAGTTGCCGTGGCCGTCAATGAGCATATAGCGCATGGAAAAATCCTGCGCAAGACGCACCAGCGCGTCATAAACCGAAGTATCGCCGTGCGGATGGTAGCGGCCCAGTACGGAACCGACAGTATCCGCGCACTTTCTGTAAGCCTTTTCCGGCCACAGAGCGTTTTCATACATGGTGTAGAGAATACGGCGGTGGACCGGCTTTAAGCCGTCGCGCACGTCCGGCAGCGCACGCTGCACGATAACGGACATGGAGTAATCGAGGAACGACGTCTCCATGATCTCTCTGAGGTCCACCTGTATGAGGTTTTCCTTCTTTTCTTCCATATTATCCATTGCTTGCTGATCCTTTCGCGCTTAAATGTCCAGATTCTTTACGTACTTTGCGTTGCGCTCAATGAACTCGCGGCGCGGCTCTACCTTATCACCCATCAAAATGGTGAAGATTTCGTCCGCCTGTGCGGCATCGCTCGGCGTGACCTGCAGCATGACGCGGGTCTCCGGGTTCATGGTCGTCTCCCAAAGCTGCTCGGAGTCCATTTCACCAAGGCCTTTGTAGCGCTGAATATCGTAGCCGCTCTGCAGCTGCGTCATGATCTCGTCGCGCTCGTTATCGGAATACGCGTAATAGTGGCGCTTATTCTTCGTGATGCGGAACAGCGGCGGCTGTGCGATGTACACGTGTCCCTCTTCGACAAGCGGGCGCATATAGCGGTAGAAGAACGTCAAAAGCAAAGTGCGGATGTGCGAACCGTCGACATCGGCATCGGCCATGATGATGACGCGGCCGTAACGGAGCTTATTCAAATCGAATTCTTCGCCGATGCCCGTGCCGAGCGCCGTAATGACCGGCATGAGCTTATCGTTGCCGTAAACGCGGTCTAAGCGTGCCTTCTCAACGTTCAGCATTTTACCCCACAGGGGGAGGATCGCCTGAAATTTGCGGTCTCTGCCGCCCTTTGCGGAGCCGCCTGCGGAATCGCCCTCGACGATGTAAATTTCGGTCTCTTCCGGGTTGCGGGACTGGCAGTCTGCGAGCTTGCCGGGCAGCGTTGCGTTTTCGAGCGCAGATTTGCGGCGCACAAGGTCTCTTGCCTTTCTCGCCGCTTCTCTTGCGCGGGAGGCCGCCATGGCTTTGTCGAAAATGGCGCGTGCCACGGCGGGGTTCTCTTCAAGGAACGTCATCAGCTTGTCGCTCATCAGATTGCTGACAAGGCCGCTGATTTCCGTATTGCCGAGCTTGCCCTTCGTCTGGCCCTCGAACTGTGCCTCCTTCACCTTTACGCTGATGACGCACGTGAGGCCCTCGCGCACGTCCTCGCCGGAAAGGTTTTTATCGGCTTCCTTTAAGATGTTGTACTTTCTTGCGTAATCGTTCATCACGCGCGTTAAGGCGCGCTTGAAGCCGTCTTCGTGCGTACCGCCGTCCACCGTGTGAATGTTGTTTGCAAAGGACAAAATCAGCTCGTTAAAGCTGTCCGTATACTGCATGGCGATTTCGCAGGTAGAGTTGTTGTCCGGCGCGGTCGCGGAGAAATAAATGACATCCGGGTGGATGACCTCCACAGCTTTTTTGCGGTTCAAGTACTCCACAAAGCTTGCTACGCCGCCCTCGTAGTGGAAACGGTCGCTTTTGATGTTCTCCGGGTCACGCTCATCGGTGAGGATGATGTTGACGCCGGCGTTCAAAAATGCCTGCTCGCGCAGACGCGTTTCGAGCGTGGCAAAATCATAAACGGTGGTTTCTTTGAATATCTCGGGGTCAGCCTTAAACGTAACCATGGTACCTGTCTGCTCCGGGTTTTCGATGGGGCCGAGATCCTGCAGGTCATATTCCGCGTTGCCGCGCGAGAAGCGCTGGCGGTACAGGTGACCGCCCTGGCGCACCTCGACCTCCAGCCACGTGGAAAGCGCGTTGACGACGGAAGCGCCAACGCCGTGCAGACCGCCGGAAACTTTATAGCTGCCGCCGCCGAACTTGCCGCCGGCATGCAAAATGGTGTACACAACCGTCACGGCCGGCAGACCCGTCTGGTGCTGCACGCCGACCGGCACGCCGCGGCCGTTATCCTGTACGCAGATGATGTCGCCGGGCAGGATGCGCACATCGATGCGGTCGCAATAGCCTGCAAGCGCTTCATCGATAGCGTTGTCTACGATTTCGTAAACAAGGTGGTGCAGGCCGCGCGGACCGGTGGAGCCGATGTACATGCCCGGGCGCTTGCGGACGGCTTCCAGACCTTCAAGGACCTGTATTTGATCCGAATCGTAATTCGTATCCACATGCGTCATTTCGTTAATATCCATATTAACTCTCATTTTCCTTTCTTCGGCACGAAAACGCCGAATGTGTTTTTGTGCCTTTGAAATAAAAGACATTCATTCGTTATCTATTCAAAGAGAAACGCCGCCTGTTTCATTTGTACAGTTCCGCAGGCGGTTATCTTTATATAATAGTATAGTACAAAACGGTAAAATTTACAAGGTTATTTTTGAAAAATGTCGGCTGAAAGCTTAGATTTTCTGCGGTTTTTTGTGCATAAACATACAAAAGCGTGTATATTTGAAAACGCACACCGCTTTCCCCTCTTTTTTGCGGTTTTTCGGTCGGTAAGAACGCAAAAAGAGCCGCCCGTAAATTACAATTCGGCAGCTCTTTTCCGTGTGAATTTTCTGTTTTTCAGGGCTTTGCCCCGAGGCTCTATAAGCTTTCTGAAGAAAGTTTAATCAAAGACCTTTACATTTTACTTGCCGTCAGAATTCAGACGCGTCGGTTCACTCTGCGCTCCGGCTCATTATTTTCTCTGTATCTGCCCGTATTCATCTCCGTAAACGTATCGTCACGGCTCGGAGCACGTCTTTCCGGTTCCGCACTGCGCTGCGGAGCCGGTCGCGGGGCTTCGCGTTGTACTCTGCGGATGACAGGGCGCTTTAAATACACCGTGAAAAGGCTTAAAAAGAAGAAAATCGCAAACGGGATGAAAATTTGCAGGCAAGTGAACAGCTCGATGTCATCCAAAACGAATTTATGGAAGAAATAGATGCACACGCCGGCGCAGATGGCCAGCACGGCAAACACATACACGAGCGGAGAAAGATAGATATTGGAAATACCGCCGCAGCGCGGGCATTTATACTCGCCCTCACGCTTCAATCTCCACGTGCGAACAAGGTTGACATGCTTTTTGCAATACGGACAGGTAGGAATGCCGAAATACTGCATAAATGAAGATCCTTTCTGTTACAGTCCCTTGGCGTGCGGTCTCAGCGCAATGCCGCCGATCTCCGCGCGGGAGCGTTTTAAAAGCGTGGCCGGGGCAATCTGCGTGATATACACGCGCTCGCCGCCGATATAGTCTCTGCAAACCACAATGGAACGCGGCAGGTCATAGCACACGTCTTCCACAAGGTTCTCTTTTTGGGCGCGCTTCAAAAAATCGCGCGTTGCGCCGGAGACCGTGGTGTTTTCCATATCGAAAATGCCCACGACGTCTTCTTCGCGCACTACAACACCCATACCAAGGTGAATATACATACCATGCTCCTTATCATACCACAGGTTTACTCGCTTTCGCAAGTCGGCGTTTCGTTTTCCGCGTGCACTTCCCCTGCTTTTTCGTCCGTATCCTGCCGCACCGTGCCTTTTTCCACATAGAACCCGCGTCCCGTTTCCATCAGGCGCACAGTTTCCGGGTCGCAGCACGTGATGAACACCTGCCGCCCGTCAAGGTGATTCAAAAGATAATCGCGGCGGCTCATATCAAGCTCACTCATCACGTCGTCGAGCAAGATAACCGGGCGCTCGCCGGTTTTTCGGTACAGAATATCGGCTTCCGCAAGCTTTAATGCCAGCACGATGCTGCGCTGCTGCCCCTGCGAGCCGAACGTTCTGGCGGAAAGCCCGCCTATGGTGAGCGTCAAATCATCTCTGTGTGGGCCGACGGACGTAAACCCCGCGCGGGCATCGGCGTTTCTGGCGTTTTTCAGCGCTTCGGAAAACCGCTCGGCAATCTCCGTTTTTGTCTCCGCACCGCCAAACGGCGCGTAGGAAAGCGTGATTTCCTCCCTGTTTTTCGCGATACCCCGGTAAATTTCCGCCGCACGCGGCTCCAGATCTTTGCAGAACGCAGCGCGCTCCTGTACGACCTCCGTGCCGAACAGAATAAGGCGCTCGTCCCAAACATCAAGCGTATCGATAAGCTCCGGGTGACGCGGAATATCCTTTAAAAGCGCATTGCGCTGCATGAGAGCTTTATTATAATGCGCCAAAACGCGCGTAAATGCCGGGCGGGACTGGCACAACGCACCGTCTAAAAACGCGCGGCGGCGCGAAGGGCCTTCTTTGACGAGCAAAAGATGCTCCGGCGAAAAAATGACGGCGCAAAACTTGCCCACAAGTGCCGAGCCGGTCTTTTTCTCCACGCCGTTGATGACACTGGAGCGCCGACCGTCGCGCAGTTCGAGCCTTAGCTCCTGCTCGCGTCCTTCAGTAAACAGCGTCATGGAAAGTGAGGCCGCAGGCGCATTTTTGCCGTCTTCTAAAACCGGCAACTCACTATCCTTTGTGCCGCGAAACGAATGTCCGCCCGTAAAAAGCCAGATGGCCTCAAGCAAATTCGTTTTGCCCTGGGCATTGCTGCCGTGAATGACATTGATGGTCTCGCCCGGAAAAATTTCGCCCGGGCACAAATTTCGGAAATTTTCAAAGCCGAGTCGCAGTACGTTCACCGGCTCATTCCTCCACTTTTACCGTATAGCGGCCGCCGTTATATTCGGCATAGTCGCCGTCACGCATTTTTTTGCCACGCATGGTGCAGACTTCGCCGTTTACTTCGACTTCGCCGTTTTGAATGACGAATTTGGCCTGCCCGCCGGTATCCAACGCGCCGCCGAGCTTTAAAAGTGCATCCAGACGGATGAACTCCGTTGTGATCGTGATGATCTCATTTTTCATAATATATTCGATCCTTTATAAAATAAAGATAAATTTAATGTGCAAATCTTCGCGTTTGTTTGCACGTTAAAGTTGTACAAAATTTACGCTTTAGGCTTTGGCGTCAAAACTTCACAAGTTGATGTTTCACAAAAGTCGTAACGCTTGTCCGCGAGCAGCAGGCAGTGTGTGAAACGTTAATCACATTTCGCTGCGCAGGCGCACCGGCAGGACGAGGAACGAAAACGCGTCGCCCTCCTTCGGCAGAACGAGCATCGGGCTGATCGGGCCGCCGAGCTGCAGGCGAACTTCGTCGGTCTCCGCTGCGCGGAGTGCATCGAGTAAATATTTGTTATTGAAACCGATTTCAAGCTGGTCTCCGGAAATTTCCGCCGAAATCTGGTCGGTGGCACGGCCCATGGTGGTGGTGCAGAAAAGCTTGACGGTGTCTTCGCCGATCACGCAGCGCACCGGGCTTTTCAGACGGTCGGTGATGAGAAGCGAAACGCGCTCGACACTTTCGATCATCGTACGAGTGGAAACCGTAACTTCGGTTTTTTTATCTTTCGGCAGTGCCGATTTATAATCGAGGAATTCACCCTCGAGCAAAGCGGAAATGACCGTATAATTATCGATGCGGAACAAAATGTGGCGGCGGCTCGGACAAATCTCCGCTTCGCCCTCGCTGTCCTTTAAGAGCTTGAGTACTTCGGAAAGTGTCTTTCCGGGAACGACAAATTCGGTGTTGTTCGCGTAGTTAATCGCCTCGCGGCGCAGGGCCAACCGGTAACCGTCGACCGATACAACATCTAAATTTCCGTTTTCAATTTTGAACAAACTGCCCTGATGGATCGGCTTTGCGGTGCTGTCCGCGACGGCGAAAAGCGTCTGTCGAATCATACTTTTTAAGAGTTCCTGCGGCATTTTGATTGTATCGGCGTCGGTGATTTTCGGCAGCTCCGGGAATTCCGCCGAATCCATACCGATGATGGTGAAGCAGCTCACGCCGGAGGTGATGGTGGCGGTGTTGCGGTCGTCCACGTCAATGGTGATGTCCTCGTCCGGCGAACGGCGGACGATCTCGGCGAACAGCTTTGCGGTGAGGATGATCGCGCCCGGCGCGGAGATGATGGCGGGTAGTTCGGTCTGCATGCCGATTTCAAGATCGTAAGCGGTCAAAATGAGGCGGTTTTCTTCGCTGCGGATGAGGATGCCTTCGAGCGCCGGAATAGAAGTTTTGGAAGAAACCGCTCTTTGCAGATTGGTTACGGCTTCGTTCAACAATCTTTTTTCTACGGTGAATTTCATGTGGATAAGTTCTTCCTTTCTGCGCGGTTTTGTGGTTTCGGTTTTTTTGTTTAGCATTTTGGACCGCGAAAGTTTTACCGCGCATTTTGGTTTTTCACATTTCTGTGTGTTTTTTGGTGTGGAGATGTGGAAGGAGTAAGCTTGCGGTCCTCTTTTATATTTATTTTAAGTATGAGTTATAGCAGTAGTCGTAGAGGGTGTGAAAAAGTTGGAAACTCCCAAAAGTGGCTTTGGGCAGGTGAAAATCGCGCGAAAGTTTTACGAAAATTGATGTGGAGGGATTGTGGAGAGTGTGGAAAATTTGATTTCGTCCACAGAGCGGTTGAAAACTCTGTGTGAAATGTTGAAAACTCGTTGATTTTATTTTGGCTTTCGCGTGTAAGGGCACCAACGATCGAGCCCTATATCTTGTGGTTGAACCTCAAAATCGGCCACAAGGAGCCCTGCGACAATTATACAGAATGTTATAGGAAATGCTCTGCATTTGATATTTTTAAAAGTACAGCGGTTTTGCCGATATTCCAGTATATAGGAAAGAACAGGGGGAACGGCGCACTTTAGGAGCGGAGAGGATCAGCGGTCACGAATATTTTTGATGATATCGCTGACGGTGGCTTTCGTCACGGGATCGCGCGCGGATTTTTCTTCGATTTGCTGGATGGCGTAAACGACGGTGGAGTGGTCTCTGCCGCCGAATTCCTTGCCGATCTCGACCATAGGCATCTGTGTAATCTCGCGCACGACGTACATGGAGATCTGACGTGCAAAGGAAACATTTGCGTTGCGCTTGGAGGACTTGATGTCTTCCGGGGAAACGCCGTAGGTGCGGCCGACCTCTTCAATGATTTTGCTGACGGTGACAGGCGCAGGCTGCTCGTTGTTTACGATGTCGCTGATGGCGCGCTGTGCTGTGCTGATAGTGGGGGTGGCGCCTTCCACAAGATGGATGGCGTTGAGCTTTTTGACTGTGCCTTCCAGCTGGCGGATGTTGCTCTTGAGCTTCTGTGCGATGAATTCGCAGACGTTGTCCGGCACACTGAGACCGACAAGCTCGGCTTTGCGCTTGATGATTGCCATGCGGGTCTCAAAGTCCGGCGGTTGCACATCGGCGGTAAGGCCCCACTCAAAGCGGGTCTTCAAACGATCTTCCAAGGTAGCGATGTCGCGCGGGGGACGGTCGCTTGTTAAAACGATCTGCTTTTTGGACTCGTATAATGTATTGAACGTGTGGAAGAACTCTTCCTGCGTGGATTCCTTGCCGGCGATGAACTGAATATCGTCGATGAGGAGTGCGTCGGCCTTGCGGTACTTTTCGCGGAAACTCACGGTGGTACCGGCGCGGATGGCCTCGATCAGCTCGTTTGCAAACTGGTCGCCCTTGACGTAAATGATATCCTTATCCGGGAAATTCTTTTTGAGCTCGTGGCCGATGGCGTTGAGCAGGTGCGTTTTGCCGAGGCCGGAGTTGCCGTAGATAAAGAGGGGATTGTAGTTTTTGGCCGGCTCTTTTGCAACATAGCGGCAGGCTGCGCAGGCAAATTTATTGGAGCTGCCCTCGATGAACGTTTCAAACGTGTACTCGTATTCGTCATCATCCGGTACGCGCTCTTTTTCTTTTTTCTCCATCGGGGTGATGAGCTTATAGGTGAAAGCTTCGCCGAAAACGCTCTGTACGGCGTCGTTCAAGCACTTGTGAAAGCCGCGCTCGATGGTGGATTTGTTAAATTCGTTCGGCGCTTGAATGATTGCAACGCCTGCTCCGAAATCGAGCGAGATGGGGACGAGCTTGCTGAACCAGGTTTCATAGCTCACGTCGGTGACCTGCTTTTTGCAGTAGTCGCAAATGAGGTCCCATGCTTCTAAGAATGATTCCATTTCCTTATTCCCTTTCTTTTAGGTTTTGGTATCGGTATGCGCCCATAGCCGCGCCGCGGCGGTCATGATGACCGAAGAAGCGGCATTGAAAGTGCATTTTGACGCTAAAATACTAATATATAGTGTAGCACAAAACCGCAAAGTTGTCCACAGAAAACCTGTGGAATGTTGAAAAATCTGACGGACTTCACAGGCAAAAAGAGGGAAAGAAACGTGTTTTCGGCAATTTATACGCAGAAAGGGTGGAAAAAGAGAGCGCGAAGGCAGATTTGTAACGCAGGAATGGGAAACTTTGCCCCGAGCTCCCATAACCTTTCTTGAAAAAAGATCGATTAAAAACTTTTAGCATTGCGCACTTTGCTTTGTGTTTTTTCAGGCTGAAAAAAACATGCAGGCCTTCTATTTTCGTCTGCTTTTGCCTTTGCAGCGCTTCATTCCAAGTTTTTTTCCGTAAAAACCCGAAAAAAGGTTGACAGCTTCTACGGTTTTAAGGTATAATGCTTATCTGTAACGGACTGTTATTTGCAGACCGCATTTTGATAAGTAACCTCGTGAAAGGAGGGTTTTTGATATGCTGAGAACCTATCAGCCGAAGAAGCTCCACAGAAAGAAGGAGCACGGCTTCAGAAAGAGAATGTCTACACGCAACGGACGTAAAGTTCTGGCGCGTCGCAGAGCAAAGGGCAGAGCACGTTTAACCTATTAATGTATGCTTTGAGGGTCACCGCTGCGTGACCTTTCTTTGTTTTGCCTGATTTTTTCGGCGGCAAGGCTCTGCTATACTTAGCTTTGGCCTTACCGAACGGCTTTGGAGGCTTACCCATGGACATCCTTGTGCCGCTGACCGAAAACCACGAGTATAAGCGCGTTTACGCCCGCGGAAAAAGCGCGGTGCGCCCGGCGCTTGTGCTGTATTGCCTGCGCAATAAAAAGGTGAAGCAGGCGCGCGTGGGCATTACGGCCAGCAAAAAGATCGGCAACGCGGTCAAGCGGAACCGTGCGCGGCGCCTTCTGCGTGAAAGCATCCGTGCGCTGTATCCGCAACTGAAGCCGGGGTATGACTTTGTCCTCGTCAGCCGCGGCAGAACGCCGTTCGTAAACTATCAAATCGTATCTTCGCAGTTAAAAAGCGCGCTTGAGGAACTCGGCGTGCTTGTTGCCCTACCCAAAGATAAAAATAACTCCGCAAAAACGGCGGAAAATGATTCCGAAAGGACGTCGGAGACGGGCGAAGAAACCGCAAGTGTAACGAAAGAAGAATTGTCATAACGACAGATCAAAAAAGCAGTATGAGAAAACAGAAAGAGCCTGTGTCCGCTGCGATACAATATAAGGGCGGACGCATTTCGGCGAAAAAGGGTGTGCGGTATTGGCCGCGCCGCGCCGTCATTGGGCTCATCCATCTCTATCGGAAGCTGAGACCGCGTGCAACGCGCGGCTGCTGCAAGTATATCCCAACCTGCTCACAGTACGGGGAAGAAGCCGTGGAGCGGTATGGCGCCTTACTCGGCGGCGTGCTTGCGCTTTGGCGCATTCTGCGGTGTAATCCGTTTTCCCGCGGTGGCTATGACCCTGTGCCGGAAAAGCGGAAAAAAGAATAAGTTTTGATCCGGGAAGGATTTGGTCAACTACTATGATGTCTATTTTTAATTTCTTCGGCAGCGTACTCGGCTATCTGCTGTGGTTCCTGTACACCGTTTTCAAAAACTACGGTATCGCGATCATCCTGTTCACGATCATCGTAAAGGCGCTGATGTTCCCGTTCTCGATTAAATCGCAGAAGAGCATGGCGGCGCAGTCCAGATTGGCAAGCAAGCAGCAGGAGCTGCAGAAGAAGTACGCCAAGGACCAGATGAAGTATAACGAAGAGCTGCAGAAGCTCTACGAAAAAGAGGGTGTGAATCCCGGCGGCGGCTGTCTGATGACGCTGCTTCCGTTCCCGATCATGCTCGGCATTTATTACTCCGTTATTTATCCGCTCTCGAACACCCTGCATATTGCAAAGGACACCATTTCGCAGGCTACGGAATTCGTTTCTAAGATTCCGGGCATTGCGAGCACGAACCAGTATGTAGAGCTTGAGATCGTTAAGAATTTCGACGCACTGAAGGACCACCTGACGATGTTCTCCGCGGACGATGTGCAGAAGATTGAGTTTTTCGGCAAGGGCTTCAAGTGCTTCGGTCTTGACCTGCTCGCGTCCCCGAACACGAGCTCGTTCGCTTCTATGCTGTGGATCATCCCGGTGCTGGCACTTGTGACCTACTGGGGCCAGTCCTTTGTCATGCAGAAGCTGCAGCCCACACAGCAGCAGGGCGCAGGTCAGGGCTGCATGAAGGTCATGATGTACGGCATGCCGCTTCTGTCCGCATACTGGGCATACATCATGCCGGCAGCTGTCGGTTTCTATTGGATTATTTCCGCGCTGGTCGGTTTTGCACAGACGCTCATCACGCACAAGTATTTTTCGCCGGAGCAGGTCTCCGCAAAGTCGGAAGCGAGCCGCTATGTGACGCTTTTACAGGCGGATCGGAAGGTAAAGCCGCTGCCCGCAAACCTGCAAAAGCAGATCGCCGATAAGATTGAGGCGAAGAACCAGGCGCAGGCAGAGCGCCAGGCCGCGCAGAAGGAAAAGAAAGCGGCCGGTAAAAAGGGCGGAAATGCGCAGAAAAACAAAGGCAATTCTACCGATTATCTCGGAAGCAAGAAATAAAGGCTGTTATCCCCACCTCCTTTCACTCCGAAACGGGATAAAGATAGAGTATTGAAAAGAAGAAAGGAAGAAGAAAGCCATGGTAAAAGAAGCAATCGCAACAGGCGCAACCACAGAAGAAGCGTATGAAAAAGCATGCGCAATGCTGGGTGTAGACCCCGCAGACGCAGAGTTTGAAGTTCTTGAAACGGAAGAGAAAAAGCGCTTCGGCCTTTTCGGCGGCAGACCGGCAAAGGTGCGCGCGTTCATCCGTTCCACACCGGCAGACGCCGCAGCAGAGTATCTGCGCAACGTTCTTTCCGGCATGGGCCTCGGCGACGTAAATATTGAGATCCGCGAGGAAGAGGCAGGCGCAGAGCTTGTGCTCACCGGCGAAAATATCGGCTTCATCATCGGTCACCGCGGCGAAACGCTGGATTCCCTCCAGTATCTTGCGTCTCTCGTTGCAAACCATGTGGACGAGTCTTATTATCGCATTACGCTGGACGTGGGCAATTACCGCGAAAAACGCAAGGAAACGCTTGAAAATCTCGGCAGAAAGATGGCTGCCCGCGCCGTGAAGACCGGTCGCAATGCTTCCTTGGAGCCGATGAATCCGTATGAGCGCCGCATCATCCACACCGCCGTGCAGGAGGTTGAGGGTGCGAAGTCTTGGAGCGAGGGCGAAGACCTTGCCCGCCACGTTGTAATCGGCCCTGAGGGCGGCGAGCGCTACGTAAAGCGTGATAACCGTCGCGGCGGCAATAACCGAGACAGAAACGGCGACTACAACCGCGATAATCGCGGTGGTCGCGCTCCGCGCAGAGATAATCGTGACAGCCGTCCGGCACAAAATCGCACCGCTCCCGCAGCACCGCGTGTTCTGGACGACGTTTCCACGCCGTACGGTAAGATCTCCAAAAACTAAAACTTTAAAACAGAGAAACTCCGTATACTTTGCGTATGCGGAGTTTCTTGCGATTAAAATACGCTGCAATCTGTTCAGTGCGAAATTTCGCAGAATAAGAACGGCATAAAAATAAATAGGAAGCGTCTCCGAACGGATAAAGGAGGCGCTTTTTCTCTGTGATTTTCCTGCGTTTTCCGACATTCTGCGTGACAATTTTTTCGCCGCGTGGTATAATACAAAATGAGAAAGTGTTGCATGTGCAGCGAACGAGAAGAAGGGATAAACTATGAAGACCATTGCAGCAATCTCTACGGCGGCGGCGCCGGGCGGCATCGGAGTTATTCGCATTTCGGGCGATGAGGCCCGCGCGGTCGGCGACCGTGTTTTTAAGTCGGTTTCCGGCGCGAAGCTCTGTGATATGGCGGGTTACACGTGCCGCTTCGGACACGTGTATGCGCCGGACGGCGAGCGCCTCGATGAGTGCGTTGCGACCGTTTTTGCCGCACCGCACAGCTTTACGGGTGAAGACGTGGTGGAACTTTCCTGCCACGGCGGATTGTTCGTTTTAAAAGCAGTTTTGCAGGCGGTTTTTGCTGCCGGTGCGGTCTCTGCGGCGCCGGGCGAATTTACGCGCCGCGCGTTTTTAAACGGCAAAATGGACCTTGCGCAGGCGGAAGCCGTCATGCAGATCATCTCCGCGCAGGGGCGCGAAGCGATGAAAGCGGCGCAGGCGGGACATGACGGCGCACTTTCCCGCCGCATTGAAAAGCTGCGTTCGGATCTGACGGACATCGGTGCGCACCTTGCCGCATGGGCGGATTACCCGGACGACGACATTCCACAGGTGGATGAGACGATGCTGAAAACGCGCCTTGCCGCCGGAAAAACGGCGCTGAAAGACTTGCTCGCCGGCTTTGACGGCGGGCGCATTCTGCGCGAGGGTGTGGTGACGGTCATTGCAGGCCGCCCGAACGCCGGCAAATCCACGCTGATGAACCTGCTTGCGGGTTGCGAGCGTTCCATTGTGACCGATCTTGCGGGCACGACGCGTGACGTGGTGGAGGAGACTGTGCTGCTCGGTGAAATTCCGCTGCGTCTTGCCGACACCGCCGGTATCCGCGATACGGAAGACCGTGTGGAGCAGATCGGCGTGCGCATGGCTTTAGATCGCGTCAAAACGGCGCAGTTTGTGCTGGCGGTGTTTGATGCGAGCGAAGAGCTGAACGACGACGACCGCGCGTTGATGGACGCCATAGGCGATACACCGGCCGTGGCGGTCATCAATAAATCCGACCTCACGCCGAAGATCGACCGTGCGGAGATCGATAAGCATTTCAAAGAGATCGTGACGATCTCGGCGCTTTCCGGCGAGGGACTGCCTGCGCTGCAAAACGCTGCAGCGCGCGCACTGAAAACCGCTGAGCTGAACCCGAACGACGGCATTCTCTATACGGAGCGCCAACGCGCGGACGTACAAAAGGCGCTCACGGCGTTGGAGGAAGCGGAAAGTGCTTTGCTTATGGGCATGACGTGGGACGCGGTGACGGTCTCGCTGGAGGGTGCCATTGCAGCTTTGAATGAACTGACCGGCGAGCGTGTTTCGGATGCGGTGGTCGATCAGGTATTTGAAAAGTTCTGCGTGGGAAAATAAAATATCAAAATTGTTATATTTTATCTTTAAAATAGGCAGTATTTCAGAATAAATCGGAAAAGAAGTTAAATTATGAGCTATGATGCAGGAAAATACGATGTTGCCGTGATCGGCGCGGGACACGCGGGAATTGAGGCGGCTTTGGCCTCGGCGCGTCTCGGCTGCCGCACGGTGATCTTCACAATAAATATGGACGCTGTGGGCAACTGCCCGTGCAACCCGAGCATCGGCGGCACAGCAAAGGGCCACCTTGTGCGCGAAGTGGACGCGCTCGGCGGCGAAATGGGCAAAACGGCGGACGAATGTACGCTGCAAAGCCGCATGCTGAACCTTGGTAAAGGCCCTGCGGTGCACTCGCTGCGCGCGCAGATCGACCGCAACAAGTACGCGCGCGTGATGAAGCATAAGCTTGAGCAGTGCGAAAACCTCGTGATGCGCCAGGCGGAGGTCATCGACATTGAGCGAGACGGCGAAAACTGGCTGCTGACGACACGCCTCGGCGCGGTTTACACGTGCCGCGCGGTCGTGCTGGCGACCGGCACATTTCTCGGCGGGCGCATCTTCGTGGGTGAGGTTTCGTATGCGGGCGGCCCGGATGGCATGTTCCCGGCGACGGAACTTGCGGGTTCTTTAAAAGAGCTTGGCATTTCGTTGCGCCGCTTTAAAACCGGTACTCCGGCGCGCGTGCTGCGCTCATCCATCGATTTTACCGACCTCGAGGTTCAAAAGGGCGATGAACCTGTCACGCCGTTCTCATTTGATACGGAAATGCCGCCGAAAAACTCGGCTGTGTGCTACGTGAGCTGGACAAACGACCGCACGAAGCAGGTCATTCTCGATAATATTCACCGTTCACCGCTGTATGCGGGCATGATCGAAGGCGTTGGCCCACGCTACTGCCCGAGCATTGAAGATAAGATCATGCGCTTTTCCGAAAAGCCGCGCCATCAGCTTTTTATTGAACCGTGCGGCGCGGAAACCGAGGAGATGTACTTGCAGGGTATGAGCTCTTCACTGCCGGAAGAAGTGCAGATTGCGTTTTACCGCACGATCAAGGGGCTTGAGCACGTAGAAATCATGCGAAACGCGTATGCGATTGAATATGATTGCTGCGACCCGCTGCAGCTGAACGCCACATTGGAGTTTCGCGATTATCCGGGACTTTACGGCGCGGGACAGTTCAACGGCAGTTCCGGCTATGAAGAAGCCGCCGCGCAGGGTTTTGTGGCAGGTGCAAACGCTGCACTGAAAGTCTTAAATCGTGACCCGCTTATTTTGGATCGCGCGGGCTCGTACATCGGCACGCTCATCGACGACCTCATCACGAAAGGCGTCACCGACCCGTACCGCATGATGACCTCGCGCTCCGAATACCGTCTTGTGCTGCGGCAGGATAACGCCGATGAGCGACTGACGCCAATCGGCCGCGAGCTGGGGCTCATCGATGACCGCCGTTGGGCGAAGTTTGAAAAGAAGCAGGCGCAGAAAGAAGCGGAGATGAAGCGCGCGGAGAAAACGGTGTTTTCGCCGACGGACGCGCTGAACGAAGTGCTGGTTTCATGTGAAACATCGCCGGTCACGACGGGTGTGCGCCTTTCTGAGCTGCTGCGCCGCCCGCAGGTGACCTATGCGGACCTGGCACCTATCGACATCGAACGCCCGAATTACCCGCGTGAGATTTTTGAAAGCGTGGAGACGGCGCTTAAATATGAGGGCTACATCAAGCGCCAGCTGCAGGACATTGCCGAAATGCGCCGGTTGGAAAAGAAGCTGCTGCCAAAAGAGATCAACTACGCCGAGATTTCGGGTCTGCGACTTGAGGCACAGGAAAAACTCAATCGCGTGCGCCCGGAAAACGTGGGACAGGCAGGGCGTATTTCCGGCGTTTCCCCGGCGGATATTTCCGTGCTGTTGATTTGGCTCTCTGCACACAATGAAGGAAAGTGATGCTCGCTACATTTAATATGTGATAAATTAAGCTTAATTACTATAATATTTATAAAATAAAACTGAAAGGGCAGCTTTGCTTTAGGCGGGCTGAAATTTTGATTATGGATATTAAAAATCTGCTGATTTCAAAAGCAAAAGAGATTGGCGTAAAGGTTTCGCCTGCACAGGCGGAGCAGTTCCAGATTTATCTTGATCTGCTTTTGGAGCGCAACACCGTGATGAACCTCACGGCCATTACCGACCCGGAAGAGGCAGTCATAAAACATTTTGTAGATAGCTTGACGCTGCTGAAAGCGCTTGAAATTAAAAAGAATGCGAAAGTTATCGACGTAGGCACCGGTGCGGGCTTTCCCGGCATTCCGCTCAAGATCATGCGCCCGGACATTGAACTGACGTTGCTGGATTCTTTGAATAAGCGGCTTGTTTTTCTGCGCGAAGTGTGTGATACCATTGGCATTGAAGCCGAGACGATTCACAAACGCGCAGAAGAAGCCGGAAAAGACACGAAGCTACGTGAAAGCTTTGACGTTGCAACGGCTCGTGCGGTTGCAAACATGAATATTTTGGCGGAATATTGTATTCCGCTCATCAAAATGAAGGGCTATTTTGCCGCGATGAAAGGTCCGAGCTTGCCGGATGAACTGGAATATGCCCGAAAAGCAATCTCTTCGCTTGGATGCGATGTTGTAAAAACGGTTCCTTTCATTCTGCCGGATGAGGAACAGAGCGAGCGCTTTGTTGCCGTAATGCGCAAACTGCGCTTTACACCGAAAATGTATCCGCGTCACGGCGGCACGATCACCAAAAAGCCGTTATTTTTAGAGCAGAAAGGGGAAGCAAAATGAACATTATCTACCGCAAAGCCGAATTGAACGACATTCCGAAGCTGAACCCGCTTTTGGCGCAGCTTTCCGATGCCATGGCAGATCCGCAGAAAATGGCGGAAAAGATGAAAAAAATCGCAAAAAACGAGGATAACTACTTGCTTGTAGCTGAAAATACGGAAAACGGCGACCTTTGTGGCTCTTTAATTGGTGTTGTATTTGAAGATATTTGCGATACCTGCAAGCCGATTTTACTCGTTGAAAATGTTGTTACGGACGAAAAGTACCGCGGAAAAGGCATTGGACGCGGCATGTTTGAAGCCATTGAAGCGTGGGGCAAGGAAAAAGAGTGCCACTACTGCATTTTGGTCTCCAGCCTGCAGCGTACCGGCGCGCATAAATTCTATGATGCCATCGGCTACAGTGAAGTGAAGGGCTTTAAGAAATATTTGTAAAAGCACTTAAAATTTAAAGGGCAGCTATGCAGAGGTAATTTGCATAGCTGCCCTTTTTGTTTCACGTGGAACTTATAACTCTTTCACCATGAAGTATTCGCCGCGCGTGGTGCCGTCGGAATAGCGCAGAGAATTTGGTAAAAAGCCGTATTCTTTAAATCCGAGGCTTTCGTAAACATGCTTTGCGCGCTCGTTGCCTTCAATCACACCCAACTCCGCTTGTGTGTATCCGCATTGCTTTGCAAGCCCTAAGAGTGTGTTTAATAATATACGCCCAAGCCCAAGGTTGCAATACTTTTCATATAACGCAATGGAAACACAGCAGCGGTGCTTTGTGCGGCGTTTATCACCTTGCGACGCCAGCGAACAGTTTCCGGCATGCTCACCGTTTACATAAGCGGTGAGCATGATCTCGTTTGGACTTTCCGCTTTGTTTTGCAAAATTGTGCGTTCTTTTTCGACGGTGAAATTCACCTCATCCGGCTCACGCAATAAAAACGGAGATTCGCCCGAAACGGTGCGCAGGTATTCAATCATTTGATTGGCATCTTCGGGGCGTGCATTGCGTACGACGGCGGTGCACCCGTTTTTCAGCTTGATTTCGGTTTCTGCATAGATCATGTTCTTTCGCTCCTTTTCTCTAAAAATGGCGGGAATATGCGCTTTTTCGACGCTTTTCCGTTTGAATATTTCTATTATTATAGCACCGCGTTTTGAAAAAGCAAGAAAAACTTTTTGTACGGTGACAGATTGCGGCAAAATCTGCCTTTTCATTGTGGTAAGCTATTTCCTGTAAAGAGAACAAGCCCTCACAAAAGACGAACTTTTTACACTGGAAATTCAAGCAGGAGGTGCGGCGTATGGCATTTGCGGAAAAGAAAAAGCTTTTGGAGCTTTCACCGGATAAGATTGTGCCAAATCCTGCACAGCCGCGATTGGATTTTCCGCAGGACGAGCTTTTGCAGCTCGCAGAAAGCATTCGTCAAAACGGCGTTTTGCAGCCGATTCTTGTGCGCAGAGACCGCGACCGCTACATTTTGGTGGCAGGGGAGCGCCGCTGGCGTGCTTCGCGTATGGCGGGGCTCAAAACCATCCCGGCCATTGTGCAGGAGCTTTCTCCGCAGGACGGCGCGGTGTTGGCGCTTATTGAAAATATGCAGCGCAGTGACCTGAACTTCTTTGAGGAAGCTGCTGCAATCTATGCTTTGATGCAGGACCGCTCTATGACGCAGGAGGAGGCCGCACGTAGGCTCGGCATGAGCCAGCCGTCGCTTGCAAATAAGATCCGTTTGCTGCGGCTTTCCGGCGAAGAGCAGCGCATGGTGCTGGAAAACCACCTTACGGAGCGTCATGCGCGCGCTTTGCTTAGAATGGAAGATCCGGAAAAGCGCATGGCAGCGTTGAAGACTGTCATAGCGCGCAAAATGAACGTGGCGCAGACGGATACGTATATCAAATCACTTTTGGAGCAGGAGGGACAGGCGAAAAAGCCGAAGAGGACATTCATTGCGAAAGATGTTCGCCTGTTCCTCAACACGATCGACCATGCTGTCCAAACCATGAAAGAGGCCGGCATCGGCGCGGCTTTTCAGCGTAAGGAAACGGATGAGTATTACGAATGCGTCGTTCGCATCCCAAAATCAGCTGCACACAAGGCAAGCTGATGCGCCAGAACTTAATATTGAGTACGAGGTAAACCCATTCCCTTATTCATTTCCCAAAACACAGAAGGATTGTCTGCAAATGCCGGCAGTCCTTCTGTGTTTTTAATGCTTTTTTCGGTTTAAAGCTGCAAATGTTTCACATGAAACATCAAAATTTGCCAAAACGCGATAAAATCCGGCTGTTTCACATGAAACATTGCAAAAAAATGAACTTTTCTCTTTATTCTGTGCCGGATATGTGCTACAATATCCTATATAATAGAAAGAAGAAGGAAAGGGGCGCGGTACATGAGCAAGGTAATTGCCGTGGCGAACCAAAAAGGCGGCGTGGGCAAGACGACCAGCGCAGTAAATATTGCCGCATGGCTCGGCGCAAAAGGGAAAAAGACGCTTTTGGTCGATATTGACCCGCAGGGCAACTCCACGAGCGGCGTGGGTTTTGATCGCCGAACGCTGAAAACGACCTCGTATGATATTCTCATCAACGGGGCAAAGGGCGAAGATGCCGTTCTCGAAACAAAATTTGAAAAGCTTTCTGTCATCCCTTCCAAGGCCGATCTGGCTGCGGCAGAGATTGAGCTTGCGGATTTGAACGGGCGCGAGTCCGTTTTAAAGAAGGCTTTGGCGCCGCTGCGCACAGAATTTGACTATATCATCATCGATTGCCCGCCGTCGCTGGGGCTTATCACAACGAACGCGCTGAATGCTTCGGACTCTGTTTTGATCCCGGTACAGTGCGAATACTACGCGTTGGAGGGCCTTTCGCAGCTGATGAGCTCCGTGCAGGCTGTGAAGCGCCGTTACAACGACCGTTTAGAGCTGGAAGGTGTTTTGCTGACGATGTATGACGGCAGACTGAACCTGACGCAGCAGGTTGTGACGGAAATTAAAAAGTATTTCCCGCGCAAGGTGTTTGCAACAGTCATTCCGCGCACAGTGCGTCTTTCCGAGGCGCCGAGCTACGGACAGCCGATCTTGTACTACGATAAATCCAACAAAGGTTGCATCGCATACGGTGCGCTTGTGGACGAAATTTTGAAGAAAAACCGCTGATTGCGGCGGCAAAACCGGTTTCATGCGCAAAATCGTGTGGTATCGGTATAAATGCGACAAGAAGGAGATGGTCTTTCGCAATGGCAAAAAAAGGAGGCCTCGGCAAGGGGCTGGACGCAATTTTCTATGACAATGCGCGTGAGGACGATGCCGGCGCGGTGGAGCTCAGCATAAACGACTTAGAGCCGAACCGTACGCAGCCGCGCCAGAGCTTTGATGACGGCGCGATGACCGAGCTGGCGGATTCTATTGCGCAGCACGGCGTTTTGCAACCAATCTTGGTGCGCCCACTGCTTTCCGGCGGCTATCAGATCGTTGCGGGTGAACGACGCTGGCGCGCTTCTCGCATGGCAGGACTGACGACCGTACCGGCGGTTATCCGCGACCTGACGGACAGCGAAGTGATGCAGCTGGCGCTGATTGAGAACTTGCAGCGTGAGGATTTGAAGCCGCTGGAAGAAGCAAACGGCTACAAGATGCTGATGGATAACTTCGAGTTCACGCAGGAGGAGATTGCAAAAACAGTGGGCAAATCCCGCCCGGCGATCACGAATGCACTGCGGCTTTTGAATCTGCCGGAGGATATGCAGAACATGCTGGAGCGCGGCGAAATGACTGCGGGCCATGCCAGAACGCTGCTGAGCTTCAAAAATGAAGACCAGATGAAAGCGGCGGCAAGACGCGTGACCATGGAGGGCATCTCCGTACGCGAGCTGGAAAAAATGGCAAAGCGCGCAAACGAGGAGAAGCCGGAAAAGGCAGATAAACCCGCAAAGCGCCGCATCCGCTACTATGACGAGGCCGAGCTTGCACTTCGTGACGTTTTAAACCGTGTGGTGCATATCTCCGGCACAAAGAAAAAAGCGGCGCTGACAATCGAGTTTTATGGCGAGGAAGACCTCAAGAATCTGCTGTATGATTTGAAATTGACCGATAAAACGGGCGAGTAAAGCACAAAGCTAAAGTGAACGGGGCGAATAAAGTTTTCGCCAGCCTTTTTCAAAAGGCTGTGGGTTCCAAGGGTAAACCCCTTGGTCGAGCTCCGCAGAGCTCGAAACACTTTTTTGCCTATTGGAGTTTCGCGATGCGAAACCAGCCCAAGAACCAAGAAAAACGCTTAAAAAGCCACAAATAACCGAAAGGAATGTTCCAAAATGATCGATATTAAATTTTTGAGAGAAAACCCGGACATTGTCCGCGAGAATATCAAGAAAAAGTTCCAAGACGCAAAGCTTCCGCTTGTCGATGAAGTCATCGAGTTGGACGCCGAAAAACGCGCTACGCAGCAGAAGGCCGACAGCCTGCGCGCTTCCAGAAATAAGCTCTCCAAGCAGATCGGTGCACTGATGGGTCAGGGTAAGAAGGCCGAGGCTGAGGAGGTCAAGGCACAGGTCAAGGCGCAGTCGGATGAGCTGCTCGCCGCAGAAGCGAAGGAAAAGGAGCTCGACGAGAAGATCCTCAAGATCATGATGACGATCCCGAATATCATCGACGCCAGCGTGCCGGTCGGCAAAGACGATAGCGAAAACGTCGAGGTTGAGCGTTTCGGCGAGCCGGTCGTTCCGGATTTCCCGGTTCCGTACCACACGGAGATCATGGAAAGCTTCAACGGTATCGATCTGGACGCTGCACGCCGCGTTGCGGGTAACGGCTTCTATTATCTGATGGGCGACATCGCGCGCCTGCACTCCGCCGTTATCGCCTATGCGCGCGATTTTATGATTGACCGCGGCTTCACGTATGTTATCCCGCCGTATATGATTCGCAGCGACGTCGTTACCGGCGTTATGAGCTTTGCGGAAATGGATTCCATGATGTACAAGATCGAGGGTGAAGACCTGTATCTCGTCGGTACCAGCGAGCACTCCATGATCGGTAAATTCATCGACCAGATCCTGCCGGAAGCCGAACTGCCGCTCACGCTGACCAGCTATTCTCCGTGCTTCCGTAAGGAAAAAGGCGCGCACGGCATCGAGGAGCGCGGCGTTTACCGTATCCACCAGTTTGAAAAGCAGGAAATGATTGTCGTCTGCAAGCCGGAAGACTCCATGAAGTGGTATGATAAGCTCTGGAAGAACACCGTAGACCTGTTCCGCAGCATGGATATCCCGGTCCGCACGCTCGAGTGCTGCTCGGGCGACCTCGCAGACCTTAAGGTTAAGTCTGTGGACGTTGAAGCGTGGTCCCCGCGCCAGAAGAAGTACTTCGAGGTCGGCAGCTGCTCCAACCTCGGTGACGCACAGGCGCGCCGTCTGCGCATCCGCGTAAACGGCGAAAACGGCAAATACCTTGCCCACACGCTGAACAACACCGTTGTTGCACCGCCGCGTATGCTTATCGCATTCCTTGAGAACAACCTCCAGGCAGACGGCAGCGTTCGCATCCCGGAAGCTCTGCGTCCGTACATGGGCGGCAAGGAAGTTATCGTCCCGAAAAAGTGATTTTTGCAAATTAAATAGGTGATAAAAGAGGCACATGCAAAGTAAAATGCGTGTGCCTCTTTTGTCGTCTGCTTATAGAAAGACTTGCGCTGATGACCGTATTAAAAAATAGGAGAAATGATGCAAAGCGGAACGAAAGAACACGAACTTTTAAAAGGCGGCAGTTTTCGTCATCGTCTTGTGCAAAACTTTTTCTGAGGATATGTGGAAAACCGATTTTCAACTTAAATGAGTGAAAGAATATTCAGCAGTTTCGAACGTATGTATCTCCGGCTGCGGACATATTTCGACAGATATACACAGTTGTGTCCACGATACGAGAACAAATAACCGCACAAGCGCAGAACGAAACTGTGCATAAATATGCATAATTCTGCAAAATCAGGGTGTGGAAAACTCGGTGGAAAGTGTGGAAAAGCACACGGTATAGTGGAGAAAGCAAAGCTTTTCACAAGGTATCGGCTATATATGGAAAGGCAATATACTTTACGCATTCATTTTTACGACATGTTGCGTGCGGGTACGCTAAAAAGCAGCGTAAAATGGATTGGAAACGTCATTTCGGCATATACAATAAAAGGCGTGTGTTTTCAGACAAAACAAAAGGCCCGCCGAAGCGAGCCTTTAAGAGCACAGAGTATTTGAAGGTCATGCCGCAGCCGTTTCTTTTTTATTGCGGTGGAAGAGAAAGCTTGCGGCGAAGATCGCAACGGAAACGAGGAATACACAGGCTGTTACGCCATAGAACGCTTTGCCGCCGATGGTGTCAAACAGAACGCCGCCGAGCAGGTTGCCGAGAATGCCGGAGATTTGCGCCACGGAAATGAACAGGCTGTGCGCCGTGGCACGCAGTTCCACGGGTGCAAGCTCATAGATATAGTTCGTGCCCGTGCCGAGAAATGCACCGTTGCCAAGGCCGTAAAACGCGGCAAATACCAACATAGTCGGCAGCGAATTCACAAGGAAGCAGAAGCACAGACACTCCGTCGCCATCAAAATTGCAGAAAGCATGATGAGGTATTTCATCTTGATATAGCGGCGCAGGCGGCCGATGAAGAACAGAAACGGGATTTCCATCATAGCGCGCACGGAGAGAATGAGCCCAAGATTGACGGTATCAATCTGGATATCCGCCATGTAATACGTCAAAAAGTTCGCTTCAAATGCCACGGCCATTTGGAAAAAGAATGCAAAAATGAGAAACGCCATGTATGCGTAGTTTTTCAGCAGTACGCCGGCACCCGCTGCGCTCTTTTTCACACGCTTGCCGCTCTGCGGCTCAAAGCAGAAATACGTCAGCACAATGGCGGGAATCATCACAATGCCCATCACCCAGAATGTCGAAGGCACACCCGCCGCAGGAATGAGCGCGTTTACCGTGATAACACCGGCAATGGCAAATAAAAGCGAGCCGCTGCTGCGTACCATGCCGTAATTCAGTCGATGCTCCGCACAGTTGCGCACCGTAAGGTTATCGACAAACGGCGACATCGGTACGCGGAAAAAGTTGATGATCGGGATCAAGATTAGAAATAATAGTGTCGAGTAGGATTGCCCCGTCGGAATGAGTGGCACAAAAATGAAAAGGCCGCAGCCGAGCGTCAGCGTTAAAATGACAATTTTGCGCACGCTGCCGATACGGTCGCTCACCGTGCCCCAAAACGTCATGGCAAAAATAGCGACGGCACAGGCAATGGCGTTTAATAAGCCGAAATCCGTAGCGGGAAAGCCGATGCTTTGCAGGTAGACTGTTTGATAATTGCCTACCGCCATGGCCGCCCAAAAAATGCCCTGCACGCCGGCAAGGCGCAGCGTTTCCGCCATCTCCGGGGAGAGGGAGCGCAATCTGCGAAGCTTGTTCATGAAAAACCATCCTTTTAGCCCAATAGGGCCGAGTGTAATAGGGGAAGCGCGGAAAATATGCCGTGCGCCGAATATGTCGGGTACGGGAGATATGCTTTTGATACAGTAGTTTTAGGGTATATCAAACGGAGCGGAGTGTCAAGATATTTTGTGATTTCTGTATGAAGTTTTTTACAAATGGAGTGCTTTTTAGAAGTTCAGTCCGTCAAAATCCTGCAAAAATCGCCCCGAAACCCGGAAGTTAGCCGCATAAAACCGCTTTTTGTGGCTTTTCCCTAAAAAGCGCATAGAACGCTCAGCGGGTATCTCTGTTTTTTCGAGGACAAAACAGTTGAAAATGTACCGCGAAAGTGGTACAATCTAATACCAAATAATATATTTTCTCCGGCTTGCCGGGAAATTTTTCCTATGCGGTATGCGGAAATTACCGCATAAAGACAACAAAACACGGTGCACAAGGCGAAAGGATGGTTGACGGTATGCTGAACACAGAATTCACCTCTAAGTTTGTCAAAGAGGGGCTCACCTTTGACGACGTTCTTCTGATCCCGGCAGAATCACACGTACTGCCCAGTCAGGTAGACATTTCCACTCATCTCACAAAGAAGATTAAGCTGAACACCCCCATTATGACGGCGGCTATGGATACCGTCACGGAAGCGGATATGGCCATTGCCATTGCGCGTGAGGGCGGCATCGGCATCATTCACAAGAACATGTCCATTGAGCGTCAGGCCGATCAGGTCGATATGGTCAAGCGCTCCGAGAACGGCGTTATCGTTGATCCGTTCTTCCTTGCGCCGGAGAACACCGTGCGCGAGGCGGATAACCTCATGGGCCGCTACAAGATCTCCGGCGTGCCGATCTGCGAAAACGGCAAGCTCGTCGGCATCATCACGAACCGCGACCTGCGCTTCATGTCCGGCTCCGATTTCGACCAGAAGATCGAAAACGTCATGACGAAGGATCACCTCGTCACCGCGCCGGTCGGTACCACCCTCAAGGATGCACAGGAGATCCTGCGCCACCACAGAATCGAAAAGCTTCCGATTGTCGATGAAAAGGGCTATCTGAAGGGTCTCATCACGATTAAAGATATTGAAAAAGCTGTGCAGTACCCGAACTCTGCAAGAGACGAAGGCGGCCGTCTGCTCTGCGGCGCGGCTATCGGCGCTACGGCCGACGTTCTGGACCGCGTTGCTGCCCTTGTGGAAGCACAGGTCGACGTTGTCGTGCTCGATTCTGCACACGGTCACAACAGCGGCATCATCGAAGCAGTGAAAAAGGTCAAGAAAGCATACCCGGACCTTCAACTCATTGCGGGTAACGTTGCAACGGCAGAGGGCACCCGTGCGCTTATCGAAGCCGGCGCAGACTGCGTAAAGATCGGCATCGGCCCGGGCTCCATTTGCACCACCCGTGTGGTCGCCGGTATCGGTGTGCCGCAGGTCACGGCTGTGTATGACGCAGCATGCGCGGCGGCAGAATACGGCGTTCCGGTTATCGCAGACGGCGGCATCAAGTACAGCGGTGATATCGTCAAGGCGCTCGCAGCAGGTGCAAGCGTTGTTATGCTCGGCTCCCTTGTTGCAGGCTGCAAGGAGACCCCGGGCGAGTACGAGCTCTATCAGGGCAGACAGTTCAAGGTCTACCGCGGCATGGGCTCTCTGGGCGCTATGGGTAAGGGCTCCAGCGACCGCTACTTCCAGGCAAACAACAAGAAGTACGTTCCGGAAGGCGTCGAGGGCCGTGTGCCTTATAAGGGACCGCTCGCAGATACCATTTATCAGATGGTCGGCGGTCTGCGCTCCGGCATGGGTTATGTGGGCTGCGCAAATATCCCGGAAATGCACGAGAAGGCACAGTTCGTGCGCATTACGGGTGCGGGTTTGAAGGAAAGCCATCCGCACGACATTCAGATTACGAAGGAAGCCCCGAACTACTCCATCCACGGCTGATTTTAAATTTGCATTACGGAACCTCTTCGTCTGCACGGCGAAGGGGTTCTGTTTTGTTTTCAGCAGTTGCACAAAAACCGGTAAGCATGCATAGTGAAGGACATCTGATGCAAACTAAAGCAAAAATCCGTATTCTATATCGATATTGGAATATCACATACTATTATATATAGGATGGCTTTGCAGCAAAAAATGCATAGAAAACAGCGCACATAGGGGAGAGGCAGGTGGACAAAACTTCGAAAATGTCTAACATATTTTCCGAGTAAACTGCATTTTTGCGCGTTCTCTTTCAAAAACAGGAGAAAACTTGTCGGATTTCGCCGTAAAATGCAGGAATTCGGTTTCTATCCGTCGTTCGTGCACAATACGCGGAAACTTGTATTTTTGTCGAGGACACGCCCCTGACGCGGCTTTTTTTGGCGGATTTTGGGCGGACTTAATTACAAAATTGCAATACTATCATGAAAAACTGCATGGTGTGTATATGCCTCAAGGTCATAATTCACAAAAATATACGAAAATTAGGACAGGATTTCCATAGTTTTGCCACTTGCGATTTAGCGCTTTATGCTGTATCATGTATGCAATATGAATTTTCTTTGAACGAAAATTTCATAATTCTATCACCTATCACATTAGGAGGAACAAGAAATGAAACTGAAAAAGGTTTTAGCTCTGGTTCTGTCCGCGGCGTTGGTTGTTTCCGCATTCGCTGGGTGCGGCGGCAACAGCTCCAGCTCCACGGCATCTACCGAGAGCAGCACAGCTTCTGAAAGCAGCGCAGAATCCACCGAGTCCACCGCCTCCGGAGATTCCACCCCGGCTGCATCCGGTGACGCTACGGCAACCTTCACCCCGAAGACCGTAGACGCTGCAAAGACCATCAGCCTGAACGCAGGTATGGAGCCGACAGGCCTGAACACCCTGACCTCCACATACTCCATTGAGTTCTCCTTGTTCAAGCACATGTATGAGAACCTCGTCTCCCTCGACGATGACGACAACACAGTCCCGGGCGCAGCTGAGAGCTGGGACTACGATGAGGATACCCTCACCTACACTTTCCACCTCCGTAAGGACGGCGTTTGGACAAACGGCGACCCGGTTACGGCGAAGGACTTCGAGTTTGCTTGGAGTCAGGCTTTGAACCCGGATGTTGCTTCTGATTACGCTTACTTCCTCTACTTCATCAAGAACGCTGAAAAGTACTTCAACGGTGAAGTTGCTTGGGACGAAGTTGGTGTAAAGGTTGTCGATGATTATACCCTTGAGGTTACCCTGGAGCAGCCGACTCCGTACGCACTGTTCCTGTTCTCCTTCGGCACCCTTGCTCCGATTAACCAGAGATTCTATGAGGCTGTAGGCGCAGACCTCTACTCCACCGAAGCGCAGTACTTCTGCACGAACGGCCCGTTCGCTCTTACCGAGTGGAGCCACAACGATAAGATCGTTATGCAGAAAAACGATGCATGGCACGGCGCAGCAGACGTAGAAGTTGAAGAGATCGATTGGAAGATCATCACCGATCCCAACGCGGCTCTCTCCTCCTTCCTCGCAGGCGACCTGGATATGGTCGGTCTCGGCACCGGCGAACTCATCAAGCAGGCTACAGCAGCAGGTGCTACGATTCAGTCTTATACGGATGGTTCCGCATTCTACATTTACTTCAACAACAATGACCAGTATCTCTCCAATGTAAATCTCCGTCGTGCACTGTTCAATGCAATTGACGCGCAGAAGGAAATTGATACGGTTTGGCAGAACGATAACGAGCCGATGACTTCCTTCACGGCGCCCGGTGTTTCCGCTGCTGACGGCACCCCCTTTGCAGATAAGGTCGGCGAGCTGTATGCGCCGTCCCGTGACCAGGAAAAGGCTAAGGAATACCTTGCAACGGCTCTCTCTGAGCTTGGCTGCACGGTAGACGATCTCTCCGCTCACCTCTCCATCGACTGCAGCGACTCCGCAACGGCTATTGCAGAAGCTTCCTTCTATCAGGAGCAGTGGAGACAGGTTCTCGGCATCGAGGTTGCCGTTAACTCCATGATCACCAAGCAGGGTGCTCAGAACCGTAAGACCGGCAACTATGTTATGTCCATCACCGGTTGGGGCCCGGACTACAACGACCCGAACACCTTCCTTGACCTGTGGGTCACCGATGGCGGCAACAACCAGACCGGCTTCTCCAACGAGAGATACGATGAGCTCATCGACCTCGCAGCAACGGAGACAGACCTCGAAAAGCGTGAGTCCTACTTCATCGAGTGCGAGCAGATCATTGCGGATCAGCTCCCGATCGGCCCGGCCTACTGGAGAGCTCCGTCCTATGCTTGCTCCGATAAGATCAAGGGCGGTATGCACAGATCTACGTTCCAGGATATCAACGCTGTTTACGTAAAGCTTTCCTAATCGAAAACCTTACGGGCGCTGACCCGGATACTTAAAAGAAATTCAAATACGGTTACGGCTTGCGGTGCATCTTAAAAGGGTGCGCCGCACCGAACTGTATTTATTCTTTTAATCTTTTACTTCAACACTTTTAGGTGATATACGCATCACTGTGTTGGGCGAGTAAAGCCTTGTTTTCCCGAAATTTCGGGGATTTCCGCGAACGGCAATACAAGCTGCATTCGCTAAGTTCACAAAATTGATGTGCCAAAGGCGGCAGAATAATTTCCGAGCTTTTGCGCACATTTTTTGTTATATTGTCATATTGTCGTTTATCGGACAAGGCCGCGGACGCTTTGGCGGCATCGTTCCCAAAAACGTCGGCGGCTTTGTCCGCATAACCTTTAATCATTCTATTAAACTATCAAAGAGAGGTGGATTGCACATGACTAAGTACATCTTAAAGCGCGTGGGCTATTCCATTGTTACCCTGTTCCTGTTGGTCGCGATCACATTCTTCATGATGCAGTTTCTTCCGGGCGACCCGTTCACCGGTGAAAAGCAGCTTCCCGCGGCACAGATGGAAGCGCTTTATGCGAAATACGGCCTTGATAAGCCCGTATGGCAGCAGTTCTTCATTTATATCGGTAATGTTGTGCAGGGCGACCTTGGCGTTTCCCTTACCTATAACCGTGCGGTCACATTGATGATCACCGAAGCATTTGCCGTTTCGTTTGACGTCGGTATCCGTTCCATTTGCTTCGCCTTCATCGGCGGCGTACTCCTCGGCACACTTGCAGCCATCAAGCGCGGCAAGGTATCCGATACAGTTGCCATGATTATTGCACTGCTCGGTGTTTCCGTTCCGTCGTTCGTTGTGGCCTCTATTTTGCAGTATTTCCTCGGCCTCAAGCTGTATCAGGCAACGGGCATGCGCCTTTTCGCCGTTACCGGCTGGGAAGGCTTCAACAGCCACATTCTCCCGGTTATCGCACTCGGCTTCGGTTCTCTCGCGACGATCTCCCGTCTGATGCGTACCAGCATGCTGGACGTTCTCGGTCAGGATTACATCAAGACCGCTAAGGCAAAGGGCCTTTCCCAGAGCGGCATTATCTTTAAGCATGCAATGCGCAACGCCATCATGCCGGTCGTCACGGTCCTCGGCCCGATCACGGCAGGCATCCTCACCGGCGGCTTCGTTGTAGAAAGCGTTTTCGGTATCCCGGGCCTCGGCAAGTACTTCGTGCAGAGCATTCAGGGTTACGATTACACCATGATCTGCGGCACCACGGTTTTCTACGGCGCGTTCCTTATTATTGCGAACCTCGTAGTCGATATTGCGTATGGTCTCATTGATCCGCGCGTGAAATTGGAGGGCTGAGTATGACACAGATAGATAAAAGCCGTTTTGAGTGGATCGGTTCCGACTCCGCTCGCCGCGAGGGCATTTCCCGCCCGAGCACGACCTTCTGGAAAGACGCCATCGGCAGACTGATGAAAAACAAAGTTGCCGTTGTGTGTTTCTTCATCATCGTGCTTCTCATCCTTTCCTGCATCATCGTGCCGTTCTTCTCTCCGTTTGAGAGCCGTGAACAGCACCTTGGCGAAGTCAACAAGGGCTTCATGACAGTTTGTACAGACTCCCGCTATGAGGGACAGCACCATGTACACTATTTCGGCACCGATAACCTCGGCCGTGACCTTTTCCTGCGCGCCTTTGAAGGCGGCCGCGTCTCTCTGATGATCGCGTTTGCAGCCGTGTTCGTCAACCTCATCGTCGGCCTGATCTACGGCGGTATTTCCGGTTACATCGGCGGTGCGGTTGATACCATCATGATGCGTATCGTGGAGATCGTCAACGGTATTCCGTACCTCATCGTCGTTATCCTTTTGATGATGGTGCTCCCGAAGGGCATCTTCACCATGGTCGTCGCCTACGGCATCACCGGCTGGACCGGCATGGCACGTCTTGTGCGTGGTCAGGTGCTCCAGCTCAAGAGCCAGGAGTTTATCGTAGCGGCAGAAGCCATGGGCGCAAAGAGCTCCAGGATCATTGCAAAGCACCTCATTCCGAATGCGCTTTCCGTTATCATCATCAACGTCACCCTCGCAATTCCGAGCGCGATTTTCACCGAGGCATTCCTTTCCTACATCGGTCTCGGTGTTCCGGTTCCGCAGCCGTCTTGGGGCGTTCTGGCACAGGGCGGTCAGGCCGTGTTCATGACGTATCCGTACCAGCTTGTTGTGCCGGCAGTTGCCATCAGCCTTACAATGCTTTCCTTCAACCTGTTGGGCGACGGCCTGCGCGATGCATTTGACCCGCGCTTGAGGAGGTAATTCAACATGAATAAAGTATTAGATGTGCAGAACCTGCACGTTTCCTTCGATACCTACGCCGGTGAGGTCAAGGCTGTCCGCGGCGTCACATTCTCGCTGAGCGAGGGCGAAGTGCTCGCCATCGTCGGTGAGTCCGGCTGCGGCAAGAGCGTCACAGCGCAGACCATCATGAAGCTGAACCCCATGCCGCCCGCAAGAATTAAAGAGGGCAGCGTGCAGCTCGGCGAGCACGACATCGTAGCCGCGAACGAAAAAGAAATGCAGAAGATTCGCGGCAAGGAAGTTTCCATGATCTTCCAGGACCCGATGACCTGCCTGAACCCGACAAAGCCCGTCGGCAAGCAGATTGTCGAGGCCATTCAGCACCACCGTCATCTTTCCAAGGCAGAGGCGAAGGCGGAAGCCATTAAGTACCTCTCCCTTGTTAACATTCCGAACCCGGAAGAGCGTGCAAAGCAGTATCCGCACGAATTCTCCGGCGGCATGCGTCAGCGTGCCATGATTGCAATGGCACTTTCCTGCAACCCGAAGCTCCTCATTGCCGATGAGCCGACCACCGCACTGGACGTGACCATTCAGGCGCAGATTATGGATCTGCTCGCCGAGATCAAAGAGAAGACCAGCACCGCGATTATCCTTATCACGCACGACCTCGGCGTCGTGGCGTCCATGGCAGACCGCGTGGCGGTCATGTATGCAGGTAAGGTTGTAGAGACCGGCACCTGCGAGGATATTTTCTACCGCAATGCGCACCCGTACACGCAGGCATTGTTAAAGAGCCTGCCGTCCGTGGATATGAACAAGACCCAGCGCCTTGTTTCCATCCCCGGCACACCGCCGGATTTGCTGAACCCGCCGAAGGGCTGCGGTTTCGGTGCCCGCTGCACACACTGCATGAAGATTTGTCATGAGGAGCAGCCGCCGGTATTCAAGGTGGGCGAGGGTCATGAGGCAGCCTGCTGGCTGCTCCATCCCGATTGCCCGAGCGCAGCAGAAAGGGGTGAGCCGGATGAGCAGTAATGAAAAACTGATCGTTCTGGACGACGTATGCAAGCACTTTAAGGTTTCCGGCGGTATGCTGAAGGCCGTCGACCACATTTCTCTCGATATTTATAAGGGCGAAACGCTCGGCCTTGTCGGCGAGTCCGGCTGCGGCAAGTCCACGCTCGGCCGTGTGGCCATGGGCATTTATCCCGCAACGTCCGGCAAGCTCTACTATGCCGGCGAAGAGCTGAATCTGAAAAACGCCGCAACGCGTTTCAAGTATGCGAAAAAAGCGCAGATCATTTTCCAGGATCCGTACGCTTCTCTGGATCCGCGTATGACCGTTTCCTCCATCATTGAAGAGGGTATGGTCATCCACAGCATGTACGACGCAAAGCGCCGTCAGGAGCGCGTGTACGAGCTTCTCGAGCTGGTCGGCCTGAACAAAGAGCACGCCAACCGCTTCCCGCATGAGTTCTCCGGCGGTCAGCGCCAGCGTATCGGCATTGCCCGTGCGCTCGCTATCGAGCCGGAATTCATCGTGTGCGATGAGCCGATCTCAGCACTGGACGTTTCCATCCAGTCCCAGATCATCAACCTGCTGCACGACCTGCAGCAGCAGCTCGGACTGACGTTCCTTTTCATTGCGCATGACCTCAACATCGTCAAGTACATCAGCGACCGTATCGCCGTTATGTACCTCGGCAATGTCGTTGAGCTCGCTTCTTCCGACGATCTGTATGCGCACACGCTGCATCCGTACTCCAAGGCTCTGCTTTCCGCAGTGCCGATTCCGGACCCGAGTGCAGAAGCGCAGAAGCACCGCCAGATTCTTTCCGGCGACGTGCCGAGCCCGATCAACACGCCGAAGGGCTGCAACTTTGCCGGCCGTTGCCCGGTCGCCTGCGACAAGTGCAGAGAGTCGAAGCCGCAGCTGCGTGAAATTCGTCCGGGTCATTTCTGCGCCTGCCATCTGGTAGAGCCGGAAATCTGATTGAATCTGTAAGTGAAAATCAAAGCTCCCGTTCACAGGCTTTCGTGAACGGGAGCTTTTGCTATAGGGTAAAACCCGGGAAATAAAATGCCCGCCATGCAGGAACCAAAACGTTCTGCACGGCGGGCATTTTGGTAAAAATTTGAAATCAGCCGTCAAATGTGCGGTCAAGCTCCGGACAGGAGACTTTTTCGTTTTGGAGCAGCTTTTGCGCAGCCGGGAAAAGCGTTTTCGCAAGCTCCAGTGCTTTGCCATACAGTTCGATAAGGTGCTCCGTGCACAGCTTGCAGCTCGGCACGTCCTGCGTGGTCATCATCATATCGGCAATGGCGTCGTGGTGGAACGTGATGTAAAGCCCGGTGTCAATGGCGCGGCGCAGCGCCTTGTTCGGCGTGAACAGCACACGGCCGTAGAATACCATGGAGGAGATGCTCTTTTCGGTCAGCGCCACAGTAGCTTCCGGCATGTAGAAGGGCGTAATCACGGCGGCGTTGCGCGTGTTCACTTCAAAATGACCGCACGGGTCAAAGTGCTGTGGGTCTTTACCGTCTTTGAGTAACAAAGCACGGTCGAAAGCGGTCTCCGTCGCCGCGTGCGTGACGTTGAATTCTTTCATCGCCGTGTGGATGTACGGGTGGCAGATAGAATCCAGCGTAAAGTGGCACAAAAGCCCGTAGAAATACGCGCGGGCAGCATCTTTGTCATGCGCAGACGCAATGACCTTCTGTGCGCGCTGTAAAAAGTAGCGCCCGGAGCGCTTGTGTGCCGCATAGCCGATGCGGTTCACCTTGTTCGGCAGAACGGGTCGATAGAAAAAGTAGATGTCCGGTCCGTGTAAGCCAATGTCAAAAAGCCCGCGGTGCGCGGTGCAAATGCTGCGGATGTCCTCCGGCAGCTGTTTTAAAACATCGCAGCCAAAGCGATAATGGGTATAAAAAGCAGGCATAACGGTAACTCCTTCCGTAAAGGGTTTCTATTTATATGTATCATAACCGTTTTTAAAGCGTTTTACAACGAAAATTTTCGTTCACGTGATTTTTTTACAGAAACTTAACTGCGCGGCTTGATAAAATCCATAAAATCGTTTATCATTATAACAAAGAGAATACACCGTAAACGGCATAGATCATGCAGAAAGGAAAAATAAAATGAGCAATCCGTATAAGATCAATTGGAACGAGTATGCCGCGCTGGCGCGTCAGGCTGTGGCGGAAGGCTGCGTGCTGCTGAAAAATGACGACAAGGCGCTGCCAATCCGAAAGGGTGAGCGCGTTTCCGTGTTCGGCAGAATTCAGTTCGACTATTATAAGAGCGGCACAGGCTCCGGCGGCGCAGTTAATACCCGCTACGTCACGAACATTCTGGACGCTTTAAAAGAAAACAAAGACATTTCCGTCAACGAGGAGCTGGAGCAGACCTACCGTGACTGGCTGAAGGACCATCCGTTTGAAAAGGGCATGGGCTGGGCACAGGAGCCGTGGTGCCAGGAGGAAATGCCCGTCACGAAAGAGCTCGCCGAGCAGGCTGCTGCAAAGTCCGATATCGCCGTTGTCATCATCGGCCGCACCGCGGGTGAAGATAAGGACAACAGCGCCGCAGAGGGCAGCTATCTCTTGACGGCCGCCGAGCATCAGATGTTAAAAGAGGTTTGCGGCGCGTTCAAGCGTGTTGCGGTTCTGCTGAACGTCGGCAATATTATTGATATGAAGTGGGTGAAAGAATACGATCCCGCCGCTGTGCTGTACGTCTGGCAGGGCGGTCAGGAGGGCGGCGCAGGCGCTGCAGATGTTCTCACAGGCATTGTCACACCGTGCGGCAAGCTGAGCGACACCATCGCGCTTGACATCAGCGATTATCCGTCTACAGAGGGCTTCGGTGATCCCACACGGGTCATTTATAAAGAAGACATCTACGTCGGCTACCGCTACTTTGAGACGTTCGCAAAAGACTGTGTGCTGTATCCGTTCGGTTACGGTCTCAGCTACACGACCTTCACCCGCACGGTTGAAAGCTTCGATTTCGACGGCGAGACCGTTACAGAGAAAGTCACCGTGAAAAACACCGGCGACGTGCAGGGCAAAGAGGTCGTCACCGTCTTCGTTGAAGCACCGCAGGGCAAGCTCGGCAAGGCCGCAAGAAGCCTCGCCGCATTCGCAAAGACCGAAACCCTGCAGCCGGGCGAAAGCGAAACGCTTACGCTCACGTTCCCAACCGCAAATCTTGCGTCCTACGACGACAGCGGCGTTACGGGACACAGATTCTGCTATGTGCTTGAAAGCGGCGCGTATAACGTCTACACGGGCGGCTGCGTGCGCTGCGCAAAGCTCTCCGGCAGCTTTGAAGTGAAAGAAGATACCGTCACCCGCACATGCGTGCAGGCGTGCGCGCCGGTCACGAAGTTTGACCGCATGGTGAATCACAATAACACGATCGCATTCGAGCCCACACCGCAGCGCGAATACGATATGGCGGCCCGCAGCGCGGCGGCATTAAAGCCTGCAAAGCCGTATACGGGCGACAAGGGCATCAAGCTCGGCGATGTATTCGACGGCAAAGCGGAGCTGGAAGACTTTGTAGCGCAGCTTTCCGACGAAGACCTCATCTGCCTTATGCGCGGCGAGGGCATGAACTCTCCGAAGGTCACGGCGGGCACCGCAGGCGCGTTCGGCGGCGTCACGGAAAACCTCGTCAACTTCGGTATTCCCACAGCCTGCTGTGCAGACGGCCCCTCCGGCATTCGTATGGACTGCGGCACCGTCGCGTTCAGCCTGCCGAACGGCACCTTGCTTGCCTGCACCTTTAACGAAAAGCTGAATGAAGAACTTTTCGCCATGCAGGGCAAGGAGCAGCGCAAAAACCGCATCGATACACTTCTCGGCCCGGGTCTCAATATCCACCGCAGCCCCTTAAACGGCAGAAACTTTGAGTATTTCTCGGAGGACCCGCTGCTCACCGGCAAGCTCGCCGCCGCACAGCTGCGCGGTATGCGCCGCTTCGGTGTCACCGGCACCATCAAGCACTTTGCCTGCAACAACCAGGAGTTTAAGAGAACCGAGATCGATTCCGTCCTTTCCGAGCGCGCACTGCGTGAAATTTACCTGCGCGCGTTTGAAACGGCCGTAAAAGAGGGCGGCGCATACTCCGTCATGTCCACCTACGGTGGTCTGAACGGCATTTGGACGGCCAGCAACTTCGACCTGCTCACGACCATCTTGCGCGACGAGTGGGGCTTCACAGGTACCGTTATGACCGACTGGTGGGCAAAGGGCAACGATCGCGAGGGCGAAGAAGCCACCCGCGAGAACGTCGCCGCACAGGTGCGCGCGCAGAATGACCTCAACATGGTTAACGCGGACGCCGCCTCGAACAGCCAACACGATAATTTGGACGACGCCCTTGCAGACGGCAGACTGACGCGTGACGCGCTCGTGCGCTCTGCGATGAATATCTGCCGCACCGTGATGAACTCGCCTGTGATGGAGCGCAGCCTCGGCCGTATGAGCGATGAGGAGCGCGAAGCCGCAGAAGCGGAGAAGACGAGCGAAGATTACGTCGATTTCAGCGGCGAGTATCAGTTCATTGATGACGAAGCTCCGCTCGACATTTCCGCAGTCAATACGGAAAAAGGCGCTTCCACCGTTCTCGGCATCCGCTATAAGAAAAACGGCCTCTATAAGTTTGTCATGCGCGTAAAAGCAAACGCCAATGAAGTGGCGCAGATTCCGATGTCTATCTTCATCGACGGTAACCTGCGCGGCATGGTCATGATCAACGGCACGAACGGCGAGGTCGTTACCGCAGAGCAGGACATCGGCGTGCTGTTCGGCGGCACGAATTATCTCAAGCTCTACTTCGGCCAGACCGGTATGGAGATCGAAGAGATTAAATTCGTCTGCACACAAGCATTTTAAGTGAATTCATATGCAAAATTGCAGGATTATTCTCTAAAAGCGGGGAATGACCCTGCTTTTTGCATTTTTAAAGCCGTACACTTTCATTTTAGCGCAAAATTGCTTGCAATTTATTTTGCATACTATATAATAGGAATAAATACCGTATAAAATCAAAGAGAAAGGCAGTTGTTTACATTGAGAAAATATGACGAAAACCGTGCGTTCGCACTGCTCGATAAAATCGGCTTTACGCGCGTGGCCGGCTCCTCAGAAGAATTAAAAGCCGCGGAAATCCTGAAAGCGGAGTGTGAAAGCTTCGGTCTGTCCGCCGTGATTGAGCCGTTTGAGATCGAATCCGCCGAAGTGGAAGCGACCTTCGAGATTCTGGAGCCGTACCGCAAGAGCTACACCGTGCGCGGTTACCAGTGCGCGGAGAGCACCGCCGCAGACGGCCTTACGGCGGATTTTGTCTACGTGGAAAACGCGCTTCCGGTCGACCTGTTGAATGTCAAGGGCAAGATTGTGCTCGTCAACGGCTTCCTGCGCGTGCCGCTGTACCGCAGCCTGATGGAAGCGGGCGCCGCAGCTGTCGTCACCATGGACGGCGATATTCACGATGACCTCGAGAATACCGACCTTCATCAGCGCAAGCTGCGCAGTGCGCTGCGTACGTTCGGCAATGCACCGGCAGTACAGCTGCGCACCGTGGACGCTATGGAGATCGTCAACAAGGGGGCATCCCGCGCAAAGGTTACTGTACAGAACAAGAACATTACACTCACGTCGCACAATGTGATTGCGGAGATCAAGGGCACCGAGCACCCGGAGCAGATTATCTCCTTCGGCGCACATTATGACTCCGTTGAATTTTCCAAAGGCGTATACGATAACGGCGCAGGCTCCGTCATCAACATGGAAGCGGCGCGTTGGTTCGCGCAGCACCCGCCGAAGCGTACCGTAAAGTTCTGCTGGTACGGCAGCGAGGAGATTGGACTCGAGGGCAGTAAGGCATTCGTGCGCGACCACAAGGATGAGCTGAAAGATCACGTCTTCATGATTAACGTTGACGTCGGTGCGCCGGTCCTCGGCTATAACACGGCGGCTGTCACAGGCGAGGAATCCCTCGTACACTACACCGATTACATGCTCAAAATCAACGGCCTCTCCGCTGTGACGCGCCAGAGCATTTATTCTTCCGATTCCATCCCGTTTGCGGATAACGGCATTCCGGCAATCAACTTCTCCCGCGACGGTGCAAAAGGTGCGGCGTATATCCACAACCGTTTTGATACCATGGAGTTCCTTTCCGCAGAGGCACTCGGCAAAACGCTGGAGATTGTGCTCACGTATGCCGATACGCTGATCAATGCGGCGGTATTCCCGGTGGAAAAGAAGATTCCGGACAATATCAAGGAAGACATTGACAAGTATCTTTATAAGAAGGAGCTTGCCGAGGCGGAGGCAAAATGAGCGAAGTCAAGCGATATACCTTACCCGAAGTTCCGCACCTTGTGCACGGGCGCACAAACGGCTCGTTAACGCCGCTCACGCTGTTCTGGACGGCGGCGGGCTTAGAGCTTAATGTGCGCGGCAGCGAGCTGTGGGTGGAATTTACGGCGGATTGGGACATCCACGAGCCGTGGTACAGCTTTATGGTGAATGGCGAGTTCTTCTCCCGCCGCATGGCGCAGAAGGGCACGGAGCGCGTGTGCGTGTTCCGCGGCATGGACCCCGAAAAGGTCAAGAACGTGCGCATCTTTAAAGATACGCAGGCCATGAACGCCGACCCGGAGAGTGTTTTGCAGATTAACGCCGTCGCAACAGACGGCGAATTCCTGCCCGTGCCGGAGCGCAATTTAAAAATCGAATTTATCGGCGACAGTATCACGAGCGGCGAGGGCGACATCGGCGCGAAAGCGGAAACAGACTGGATTTCCATGTTCTTCAGCGCGGAAAATAACTACGCTGTCATGGTGTCCCGTGCTTTAAACGCCGATATCCGTGTCTCGTCGCAGAGTGGCTGGGGCGTGTGCTGCGGTTGGAACAACGACCCAAACAGCGCCATTCCGCCCATCTACGGGCAGCTTTGCGGCCTTTTGAGCGGCGAAAAAAACATTGCCCTCGGCGCAAAAGAGCCGTATGATTTCACAAAATGGCAGCCGAATTACGTCTTCATCAACCTCGGTACAAACGACTGCGGTGCGTTTTCACAGCCTGCCTGGACAGATGAAACAACCGGCGAGACGTTTCAGAACCGCCGTACGGAAGACGGTAAGCTGAACCCCGAAGACGAAGCGCGTTTTGCGCACGGCGCGACCGCGTTTTTAAAACAATTGCGTGGGTATTACCCCAACGCCCGTCTTGTGTGGATCTACGGTATGCTCGGCTTGGAGCTTGCCCCGGCGCTGCAAAAGGCCATAGACGATTACAAAGCGGAAACGGGCGACGCGAACGCAGAATTTCTGTTGCTGACGGATGACCTCAAAAATCGCGGCTGCCGTGACCACCCCGGTGTGGGCGCACACCGCACCGCGGCAAACGAGCTTATCGCTTATATAAAGAAACAGAACGCATGAGATAAAGCATCACGGTCGGCCCTAAAAAGCTGCCCGTGATGTTCTATTATATATAAGAAGCAAATCAAAAAACGTTCGCGGCACGGAAACAAAATTCTATGTAAAACTCGGGTTATGTAAACTTAACATGTGTATTCTATACATCGGTTGACGATAATTTTTTCTGCGGACACAGTGAGACGCATTTCGACACAAAATCGGCCCGATTGAAACAGACATCCCGCTTTCCAAAGCCGCAAATGCGATTTTTTTGGAGAGCTGCCCAAAATACAGCACGCTTTTTATGAAATATACCTGCCTTTTGACCGCGGTTTTTTGAAAATTTCTGCTGTAAAGGAAAAGTGCCGCACAGCACATGGAATGTATCAAATTCGGAACAATATACGATATAAAACGGGAAAACGCAGAAAGTTCGCGAAATTCATCGAAATGAATATGCAAGAATATACAATATTAAGGTATAAGAAAATTTGTTCGACGTTTTTGCCTTTGCAAAATTTTTGCAAATTGCACAGAGCGCCGCAAAAAAGTTCCGTAAAAAAGGCAAATAATCGCTTTCAAAAATATCAAATGAGTTGTTATGTAAATTAAAACACCATGCGTAACTCAGCATATTGCACAAAAATAACCTTTCGAAAAACTTGACAGACCACCATTTTCACATTATACTCTCAAATGACTTTTGAAAAGGGCATTTTGCACCCGTATTTCAAAGGTCAGAAAAGGTAGTGGACGCAAAGCAAGAGGGCGGGGTGGCCGCCGAAGCTTTGCCAAATCGAAGCGCAAAACGCTTCACAGTTTTTTGAAAGGAGCAAGAGCTATGCGGCATGTTAGAAAACAGCAAAAGAGCCTGATGCCGAAGATCCTTCTGATCGTCGTTCTGGTTGCAGCGCTCAGCATCTCTTCCGTTGTTACGGTTATGGCAAATACCGCCGATATCACCGTATATGACGGCTCCGAAACATACAGATTCAGTATGATCGGTCAAAACCCGCAGGATATTCTTTCCCGCGCACAGACCGAGGGCATGGCGCCCGTTTCGGACATCGATACCTACGACTTCTCCCCGGAGAACGGCACGCTCACCGTGCAGCGCTTTGTGCGCGTTTCCGTCAAGGAGGATAACGCCTCCCAGATGATTTTAGCCCCGAAAGGCAAAACGCTTTCCGACGTGTTTGCGGAAAACGAGATTACGCTCGGCGCAAGAGATACGGCAGATGCCGATCTCACCGCCGCGCTTACGGCAGACATCGCCGTGCAGATCACCCGTGCAAAGCGTGTGTTTGTTTCGGCAGACGGCAAGCGCCGCATGGAAGACCTCAACGAGGGCACCGTAGAAGACGCGCTGAAAGCCGCCGGCATCACGCTCGGCGAAAACGACATCGTCACACCGGCCATGGATACCGCACTTACAAACGGTATGCGCATCCGCGTGCAGCGTTACCTTGACCTCACCGTTACGGCAGACGGCAAAACGACCGAGAAGAGCGTTGCCGCTGAAAATTACAGTGATGCCGTAGAAGCCATGGGCATTACGCTCGGCGAGAACGACCGCATTCTGGTCGCGACCGCAGAGGGTGAAAAGCAGGTGAAGGCAGAGGATAACGTATCGAGCGGCGATGTGATCCGCGTTGTGCGCATCCGCACCGAAGAGATTACCGAGAACGAAGCTGTCGCGTACAGCACGGTATACGAAGATACCGAAGAACTCTATGAGGGCGAAACGGAGACGAAGACCGAGGGCGTGGAAGGCGAAGCCAAAGTTACCTACACGGTCACGTATGCGGACGGCGAGGAAGAAAACCGCGTCGTCAAGACGAAAGAAGTTTTAAAGGAAGCAAAGAGCGCGGTCGTGCTGCGCGGTACAAAAGAGAAGCAGAACGTCTTCACGGATGCTTCCGGCGCACCGTCCTCCTTTGAGTATAGCCTTACGGGCTCCTGCACTGCATACTATGCACCGGCAGGCGCCGTCACATCCATCGGCGCTACACCGCAGGTCGGTTATGTCGCCGTAGACCCAAACCGCATCCCATACGGTTCGCTGCTGTACATCACCGCGGTGGACGGCTCGTGGACATATGGCTACTGCTACGCCATGGACACCGGCGGAGCGGCCATGTGCGGCGACATCGTGGCAGACCTCTACTACGATACGCTGGAAGACTGCACCGCATTCGGCAGACGCGATATGATCGTCTACGTTGTGCGCGCAGGCTGGTAAATCAAAGAACCGCCCCCGACAAGCAACAATGAAATAAAATAAGATTTTGCTGCTAAGAGCATCTGCTCTTGGCAGCATTTTTTAAAATTTCAAAAAATTCCGCAAAAAGAAAAATAAATTTTCAAAAATACGGTATACTGAAAAATAACATGCAAAGAAAAACGCGGGAAATAAGGCCCCGAAAAACCCGCAGAAAAGCTGAAAAATTTTTCGAAAAAGGGGTTGCAATTTCATACTTTGCCTGTTATAATAATACTTGCGTGACTGCGACAGATATGCGATGAAGCGGGAGGTTGCGGCTGAGACATGCCGGTTTTTCCGTGGAGTATGTCCGATTTCAAACCGGGCGACACAATTTGATACGCTGAGCGGCTCCTACGGGAGTGGCGCGCGGAACCATGCGTTGATTTCTAAGGCGCACAGGCCGGACAAAAAAAGCAGATCAATGGTTTTTTATGAGGGTTTTGTGATTTTACACCGACCCAAAAGCATCCCGGATTTCACAAAAGTGAATATCCGGTTTTTATATGGCTTCTTGGTGAAACACCCGGGCCAGTGTTCATAAAAACCCCCGCCCGCCAACTAAAATTTAACAGGAGGCGATTTAAGTGGCAGTCAAAGAAAAGATCAGGATTAGAATTAAGGGTTACGATCATCAGGTTGTCGATCAGGCAGCTGAAAAGATCGTGCAGACCGCAAAGCGCACGGGCGCAAGAGTTTCCGGCCCGGTACCGCTGCCGACAGAGAAGCAGATCGTCACGATTCTGCGCGCTGTTCATAAGGACAAGGACAGCCGTGAGCAGTTCGAGATGAGAACCCATAAGAGACTTATCGACATCCTGAGACCCAGCAACAAAACCGTTGAGGCGTTGATGGGCTTAGAGCTCCCCGCCGGTGTTGAGATCGAAATCAAGCTCTGATTTCGTTCGGCAGATAACCGCTCAACCTACAGGCAGGAGGGTCATGTCGGAGAGATCCGACCAATAACCTAAAGGAGGATACAAAATGCAGAAAGCAATCATCGGCAAGAAGATCGGCATGACGCAGATCTTCGACGAAAAGGGCAGAGTCGTGCCCGTAACAGTTGTTGAAGCCGGTCCGTGTGTTGTCACACAGAAGAAGACTGTTGAAAACGACGGCTACGATGCAGTTCAGGTTGGCTTCGGCGATCAGAAGCCGCAGCGCGTGAGCAAGCCGCTCACCGGCCACTTCAAGAAGGGCGACGTTGCCCCGAAGAAGACCCTGAAGGAATTCAGATTCAGCGATTGCGGCGCTTACAACGTAGGCGACCTCATCAAGGCTGACGTGTTCGCAAACGGCGACAAGGTCGACGTAACGGGCACCAGCAAAGGTAAGGGTTACGCCGGCGTCATCAAGCGCTGGAACTTCCAGAGACTTAAAGAGACCCACGGTTCCGGCCCGGTTGCACGCCACGGCGGTTCCAACGGTGCTTGCTCCAGCCCGTCCAGAGTTTGGAAGGGCCTGAAGATGGCTGGTCACCTCGGCGCAGAGAAGGTCACAGTCCAGAACCTCGCTGTTGTCAAGGTAGACGCAGAAAACAATCTCATCGCAGTTAAGGGCGCTATTCCGGGCCCGAACGGCGGCACCGTTGTTCTGCGCGACAGCGTGAAAGCGTAAGGGAAGGAGGAATAAAGAATGCCTACAGTAGCAGTTTTGAACATGGCAGGCAAAGAGGTCGAAAAGATCGAGCTTGCAGAAGGCGTTTTCGGTATTGAGCCGAACGTTTCCGTCATGAATGATATGGTCAAGGCGTATCTCGCAAACCAGAGACAGGGCACACAGTCCGCCCTCACCCGTTCCGAAGTTTCCGGCGGCGGCAGAAAGCCGTGGAGACAGAAGGGCACAGGCCGTGCAAGACAGGGCTCCACCAGAGCTCCGCAGTGGACACACGGCGGCATCGTGTTCGCACCGAAGCCGAGAGATTACACCGTCACCCTCAACAAGAAGGTGAAGCGTCTCGCTATGAAGTCCGCACTCTCCAGCAAGGTTCAGGATAACGAAATGATCGTTGTCGATTCCATCGCAACCGAGGGTTACAAGACGAAGAAGATTGCTGAGATGCTCAAGGCGCTCGGCAGCGAGAAGAAGGCGCTCATCGTTCTCTCCGAGGTCGATGCACAGGTCATCGCTTCCGCAGCGAACATCCCGGGCGTTAAGACCGCACAGGTCAACACGCTGAACGTATATGACATCCTCAACGCGGACAAGTTCATCGTTGTAAAGGATGCCGTCTCCAAAATTGAGGAGGTGTACGCATAATGAAAGCGCAGGACATCGTCATTCGCCCCATCATCACGGAGAAATCCATGACCGGCGTTGCGAATAAGAAGTACACATTTGAAGTCTGCCAGGATGCAAACAAGATTGAAATCGCTAAGGCGGTTGAAGAGCTGTTCGGCGTCAAGGTTCAGAAGGTCAACACCCTGAACGTTCGCGGCAAGTTCCGCCGCCAGGGCAGATATGAAGGCTACACCAGAGCTTGGAAAAAGGCTGTTGTAACCCTTACCGAGGGCAGCAAGTCCATCGAGTTCTTCGAGTCCATGGTTTAATTCGGCTCGAGTAATTCGAACCCCAAGGGCATGAATGGGAATTTGCCCGATCCCGCAAAGCCAAACAAGGAGTGAAACACAATGGCAATCATTAACTATAAGCCGACTACGAATGCTCGCCGCAACATGTCCACCACGGACTTCAGCGCATTGAGCAAGACGGGTCCGGAGAAGAGCCTGCTGGCTCCGAAGAATAAAGCTGCCGGCCGCAACAGCTACGGCAGAATCACCGTTCGCCACAGAGGCGGCGGCAACCGCAAGAAGTACCGTGTGATCGACTTCAAGCGCCAGAAGAACGACATGGCTGCTACGGTCCTCACCCTCGAGTACGACCCGAACCGTTCCGCTTTCATCGCACTCGTGCAGTACGAAGACGGCGAGAAGAGATACATCATCGCACCGAACGGCCTGAAGGTCGGCGATCAGGTGTTCTCCGGTAAGGATGCAGATATTAAGCCCGGCAACGCACTGCCGCTCGCAAATATCCCCACCGGTACCTTTGTCCACAACGTTGAGCTTTATCCCGGCAAGGGCGCACAGCTTGCCCGTGCAGCCGGCATCATGGCTCAGCTGATGGCTAAGGAAAACGGCATGGCTCTGCTGAGACTCCCGTCCGGCGAGCTGAGAAATGTTCCGGATGCCTGCATGGCAACCGTCGGCCAGGTTTCCAATATCGACCACGAGAACGTGAAGATCGGTAAGGCCGGCCGTAAGAGAAACATGGGTTGGAGACCGACCGTCAGAGGTTCCGTCATGAACCCGAATGACCACCCGCACGGCGGCGGTGAGGGCAAGAGCCCTGTTGGTCGCCCGGGCCCGGTTACACCGTGGGGCAAGCCGGCTCTTGGTTATAAGACTCGTTCCAAGAAGAAGGCAAGCAACAAGTTCATCGTTAAGCGCAGAAACGGTAAGTAAGGCACGGAAAGGAGCTTAAAAGAACATGAGCAGAAGCTTAAAAAAGGGTCCTTTTTGTCAGCCCGCACTGCTTAAAAGGATTCAGGCAATGAATGAGAACGGCGAAAAGAAGATCGTCAAGACATGGAGCCGCGCTTCCATGATCTTCCCGGATTTCGTCGGTCACACAATCGCCGTCCATGACGGCCGCAAGCACGTTCCGGTTTACGTGACAGAAGATATGGTCGGTCACAAGCTCGGCGAGTTCGCCCCGACCCGCACCTTCAAGGGTCACGCCGGTTCCAAGACCAGCCGCTAAGAGAAAGGAGAGTATAAGATGGAAGCAAAAGCAGTTCTGAAGTATACCCGAATTTCTCCCCGCAAGGTTGAGATCGTTCTGGACCTCATCAGAAACAAGCCCGTTGACCTCGCAATGGCAATCCTGAAGCACACCCCGAAGGCGGCGTGCGAAGATCTCGAGAAGCTCCTCAAGAGCGCGATCGCAAACGCAGAGAACAACTTCAACATGGACAGAAACAACCTCTATGTTTCCGAGTGCTACGTTTGCCCGGGTCCGATGCTCAAGAGAATCCGCCCGAGAGATCATGGAAGAGCTTACAGAATTTTGAAGAGAACCTCTCATGTCACACTCGTTGTGAAAGAGAAGGAATAAGCGAGGAGGTCACATAAATGGGTCAGAAAGTTAATCCCCACGGCTTACGCGTGGGCGTCATCAAAGACTGGGATTCCCGCTGGTTCGCAAAGAAAGCTGATTTCGGCGATACGCTCGTTGAGGACTACAACCTCCGCAAAACGCTGAAGAAGCAGCTCTACCTCGCAGGTGTTCCGAAGATTGAAATTGAGCGCGATGCCTCCAAGGTTCGCATTCACATTCACTGCGCAAAGCCCGGTATGGTCATCGGTAAGGGCGGCGCAGAAATCGAGAAGCTCCGCGCACAGTGCGAGAAGCAGCTCGGCAAGCCGGTCGTTATCAACATTGTTGAAGTTAAGCGCCCGGACCTCGACGCACAGCTCGTAGCAGAGAACGTTGCACAGCAGCTCGAAAAGAGAATCGCATTCAGACGTGCGATGAAGCAGTGCATCGGCCGCTCCATGAAGCTCGGCGCAAAGGGTATCAAGATCATGTGCTCCGGCCGTTTGAACGGTGCGGAAATCGCAAGAAGCGAGCAGTATCATGACGGTACCATTCCGCTGCAGACCATCCGTGCGGACATCGATTACGGCTTTGCAGAAGCAGCTACCACCTACGGCCGCATCGGCGTTAAGGTTTGGCTGTACAAGGGCGAAGTGCTCAACGAGAGCAACAACACCCGCAGAAACAATAAGAGAGAAGGAGGACGTGCGTAATGTTACTGCCTAAGAGAGTTAAATACCGCAGAGTGCACAGAGGTCGCCTGACCGGTAAGGCATATCGCGGCAATAAGGTGACATACGGCGACTTCGGCCTTCAGGCTCTTGAGCCCGCATGGATCACCTCCAACCAGATCGAAGCAGCCCGTGTTGCTATGACGCGTTACTGCAAGCGTTTCGGTAAAGTTTGGATCAAAATTTTCCCGGACAAGCCGATTACACAGAAGCCGGCTGAAACCCGAATGGGTTCCGGTAAAGGTTCCCCGGAGTACTGGGTAGCCGTCGTTAAGCCCGGCAGAGTTATGTTCGAGCTCGGCGGTGTTTCGGAAGAGACTGCACGTGAGGCACTTCGCCTTGCAAGCAACAAGCTTCCGATTAAGTGCAAGTTTGTAGCAAAAGAGGAGGGCTAAGAGTAATGAAAGCTTCTGAAATCAGACAGCTCACAGCAGAAGAGCTGAACACAAAACTGAATGACCTCAAGGCTGAGCTCTTTAACCTCAGATTCCAGCTCGCTATTAACCAGCTCGAAAACCCGATGCGCATCTCGGCGGTTAAGAAGGACATCGCTCGTGTTAAGACAGTTATCCGTGCGAATGAGCTTAGCAAAGAGAACGCATAAGGGAAGGGAGGATTAGACGTGAGCGAAAGAAACATGAGAAAGACAACTGTCGGCAAGGTCGTCAGCAATAAGATGGATAAGACAATCGTTGTTGCTGTTGAGGACAGTTACAGACATCCGCTTTACAACAAGATCATCAAGCGTACCGTTAAGAGAAAAGCCCATGACGAAGAGAACGTTTGCGGCATCGGCGACAGAGTGCGTATTATGGAAACTCGTCCCCTCTCTAAGGATAAGAGATGGCGCCTGGTTGAGATTATCGAGAAAGCCAAATAATCGGCTTTAGCAGAAGGAGGAATTTACTGTGATTCAGCAGCAGACTTACCTCAAGGTGGCCGACAACACAGGAGCGAAGGAGCTTATGTGCATCCGCGTTCTCGGTGGTACAGGCCGGAGGTATGCAAATATCGGCGACGTCGTGGTAGCATCTGTTAAAAAAGCAGCACCCGGCGGAGTTGTTAAGAAGGGCGACGTAGTTAAGGCGGTTATCGTAAGATCCGCATCCGGCGTTCGCCGCGAAGACGGCACCTACATTCGTTTCGACGAAAACGCAGCCGTCATCATCCGTGATGATAAAAACCCCAGAGGCACACGTATCTTCGGGCCGGTCGCTCGCGAACTGCGCGACAAGGAATACATGAAGATTCTGTCCCTCGCCCCGGAAGTTCTTTAATTGGAGGTGTCCTGAAATGAGTAAAGTTCATGTTAAAACCGGTGACACCGTCGTTATCCTCAGCGGTAAAGACCGCGGCAAGAAGGGCAAGATCATGGCTGTTTCCCCGAAAGAGGGCAAGGTCATCGTAGAGAATGCCAACATTGTCTCTAAGCACGTAAAGCCCCGCAAGATGGGCGAGGCCGGCGGCATCATCAAGGCAGAGTCCGCGATCTACGCCTGCAAGGTCCAGGTTGTTTGCCCCCGCTGCGGCAAGCCGACCCGTGTCACCCACAAAGTGCTTGAGGATGGCACAAAAGAGCGCATTTGCAAAAAATGCGGCGAGTCGCTTTAATCTGGAGGGAATAAAATGGCAAGACTGAATGATTTTTACAAAGCAGAGGTCGCACCCGCTCTCATGACGAAGTTCGGCTACAAGAGCGTTATGCAGATCCCGAAGCTCGATAAAATTGTGATCAATGTCGGCGCCGGCGAGGCAAAAGACAACGCGAAGGTCATCGATTCCATTTCCGGCGACCTCGCGAAGATCACCGGCCAGAAGCCCATCGTTTGCAGAGCTAAGAAGTCCGTTGCAAACTTCAAGCTCCGTGAAGGCATGCCGATCGGCGTTAAGGTAACGCTGCGCGGCGAGAAGATGTGGGAGTTCATGGACCGCCTGTTCAACGTAGCGCTTCCGCGCGTGCGTGACTTCCGCGGCATCAACCCCAACTCCTTCGACGGCAGAGGCAATTACAGCATAGGTATCAAAGAGCAGCTCATCTTCCCTGAGATCGAGTACGATAAGATCGACAAGGTCCGCGGCATGGATGTGTGCTTCGTTACGACGGCAAATACCGATGAAGAGGGCCGCGAGCTCCTGAAGCTCATGGGCGCTCCGTTTGAAAAGTAAGGAGGGAATACTGTGGCCAAGACTTCAATGAAACTCAAGCAGCAGAGAGAGCAGAAGTTCTCTACGCGCGAATATAACAGATGCAAGATCTGTGGCAGGCCGCATGCCTACCTTCGCAAGTTCGGCATCTGCCGTATCTGCTTCCGTGAGCTGGCTTATAAGGGCCAGATCCCGGGTGTTAAGAAAGCAAGCTGGTAAAAGCTTTATAGGAGGTTAATAAATCATGCAGATTACAGATACAATCGCTGACCTGCTTACCCGTATCCGCAACGCTCAGTCTGCGAAGCATGACACTGTTGACATCCCTGCTTCTAACATGAAGAAGGCTATTTGCCAGATTCTTGTTGACGAAGGTTATGTCAAGAGCTTTACGGTTACCGAGGACGGCAAACAGGGCGTCATCACCGTAACACTGAAGTATGTTGAAGGCGGCGTGCCGGCAATCAAGGGCCTCAAGAGAGTCTCCAAGCCGGGTCTCCGCATCTATTCCAACGCAGCAGAGCTGCCGAAGGTCATGAAGGGCCTCGGCACCGCCATCATCTCCACCTCTAAGGGCGTTATGACCGACCGCGAGGCAAGAAAGATGAACATCGGCGGCGAAGTTCTCGCGTTCATTTGGTAATCAGGGAGGTGCAATAACATGTCCAGAATTGGAAGAAAACCGATAAATATTCCCGCAGGCGTCGAGGTTAAGGTAGACGGTAGCTGCGTAACGGTCAAGGGCCCGAAGGGCACGCTGACTCAGAAGTTCCAGCCGAGCATGAACATCGCTGTGGAGGGCGCTGAGATTGTTGTTACACGTCCGAACGACGACAAAGAGAACCGTTCTCTGCACGGCCTCACCCGTACCCTTATCCACAACATGGTCGTGGGTGTAACGGAAGGCTTTAAGAAAGAGCTTGAAGTCAACGGTGTTGGCTACCGTGTTCAGAAGCAAGGCACAAACCTGGTTATGAACCTCGGTTTCTCGCATCAGGTCATCGTTCCGGAAACGGACGAGATCAAGATCGACGTTCCGGCTCCGAACAAGATCATCATCAATGGCATCGACAAGCAGAAGGTCGGCCAGTTCGCAGCGGAAGTCCGCGAGAAGAGACCGCCGGAGCCGTACAAGGGCAAGGGCATCAAGTACATTGATGAGGTTGTTCGCCGCAAGGAAGGCAAGACCGGTAAGGGTAAATAATAGGTTAGGAGTGAGATAAAAATGGTTAGTAAGGCAGATAAGAACGTAGCCAGACTGCGCCGCCACAAGAGAGTTCGCGGCAAGATCAGCGGCACACCGGAAAGACCGCGCCTCGATGTTTTCCGCTCCAATATGCATATTTACGCTCAGATCATCGATGATGTGAACGGTGTTACACTGTGCGCAGCATCCTCGGTTGAGAAGGCGTTTACCGGCAACGGCGGAAACAAAGAAGCAGCACACGCAGTAGGCAAGCTGATCGCAGAAAGAGCAGCAGAAAAGGGTATCACCGATGTGGTCTTCGACCGCGGCGGCTATATCTTCCACGGCCGCGTCAAAGAGCTGGCCGACGGCGCCCGCGAGGGCGGCCTCAACTTCTAAGAAGGAGGAATATTGTTTTGGCTATGAAAATTGACGCATCCACACTCGATCTGAAGGAGCGCGTAGTTGCTATCAACCGCGTTTCCAAGACCGTTAAAGGCGGCCGTATCTTTAAGTTCGCCGCTCTTGTTGTTGTCGGTGACGGCAACGGCATCGTAGGCTTTGGCATCGGCAAGTCCGGCGAAGTTCCGGACGCGATCCGCAAGGGCATTGAAGACGCTAAGAAGAACCTGCAGAAGGTTGCTCTGCGCGGCTCCACCATCCCGCACGAGATCGTCGGCGAATTCGGCGCAGGCCGTGTTCTCTTAAAGCCGGCAGCACCCGGTACCGGCGTTATCGCAGGCGGCCCGGTTCGTGCCGTTGTTGAAAGCGTTGGCATCAAGGACATCCGTACAAAGGCACTGCGTTCCAACAATCCGTGCAACGTTGTACGCGCAACCCTCGCCGGTCTCTCCGAGCTGAGAACCGCAGAAGAGGTTGCAGCTGTTCGCGGCAAGTCCGTAAGTGAAATTCTGTAAGGAGGTTTGCAATATGGCAGACGTAAAGATTACGTTGAAAAAGAGCCTCATCGGCTGCAAAAAGCCCCAGATTGCAACCGCCGAGGCGCTCGGCCTGCATAAGGTCGGCGATACAACCACTCAGCCCGATAATGCACAAACAGAGGGCAAAATCAAGAAGATCATTCATTTGGTCGAGGTTATCAAAGGCTAAGGAGGTGTGTTTGAATGAAGCTCAATGAACTCAGAGCTACCCCGGGCGCAATGCAGGACGCAAAGCGCATCGGCAGAGGTCATGGCTCCGGCAACGGTAAAACAGCCGGTAAGGGCCACAAAGGTCAGAAGGCAAGAGCGGGCCACGGTTTCCGCCCCGGTTTTGAAGGCGGTCAGATGCCGCTGCAGAGAAGAATCCCGAAGAGAGGTTTCAACAATATCTTCGCTAAGGAGATCGTTGCGATCAACCTGAACGCCCTCAATGCCTTTGAAGACGGCGCAGTCGTCGATCAGGCAGCACTCGTTGAAGCAGGCATCATCAAGTCTGCATGCGACGGTGTTAAGGTTCTTTCCAATGGCGCGCTGACCAAAAAGGTTACCGTTAAGGCTAACGCTTTCTCCGAAGCAGCCAAGGCGAAAATTGAGGCTGCAGGTGGGAAGGCCGAGGTGATCTAAGTGTTTAATACACTCAAAAACGCTTGGAGGATCCCGGATCTCCGTAAGAAACTCCTGTATACGCTTTTGATCATCATTGCTTTCCGTTTCGGCTCTGTTGTGCCGGTACCGTTCCTGAACGTTTCCGCGCTCAACACGCTGATGGCAAGCGCCAATGAAACTGCACTGGGTTATATCAATATGTTAACGGGCGGCGCGTTCGCAAATGCAACGCTGTTTGCAATGGGTATCACCCCGTACATCAACTCTTCCATCATCATTCAGCTCCTCACGGTGGCAATTCCCGCCTTGGAGCGCATGGCGAAGGAAGGCGAAGAAGGCAGAAAGAAAATTGCTGCCATTACGAGATACACCACGGTGGGTCTCGGCCTCATTCAGGGTACCGCTTATTACTTCTACCTGAGAAACAATAAAATTACCCTGTACAATGAAGGTTTCTCCGCAGTATTTACTGCGATCATTATTGTTCTCGCGTTCACCGCCGGCACGGCGCTGATCATGTGGATGGGTGAGCAGATCAACCAGAAGGGCGTAGGCAACGGCATCTCCATCATCTTGTTTGCCGGTATCGTTGCACGTCTTCCGGTTACGATGGGTCAGATCTGGAGCTACTTCTCGGCTGCAATGCAGTCCCCGGAGAGCTACGGCAAGTACTTCGTCTTTGCACCGCTGTTCATCATCCTTTTCCTCGCGGTCATTTGGGTCATCGTTTTCATGAACGATTCCGAGCGCCGCATCCCGGTGCAGTATGCTAAGAAGGTCGTTGGCAGAAAGGTCTACGGCGGTCAGAGCACGTTCCTGCCGATCAAAGTGACCATGAGCGGCGTTATGCCGGTCATCTTCGCGTCCGCGATCCTCTCCATTCCGAGCACCATCCGCCTCTTCGTCGGCGAGCCGACCGGCTTCTGGAAGGGCTTCTTCAATGCCTTCTCCTCCACCGGCTGGCTGTACAGTGTTCTGTACCTGCTGCTCATCGTTGTGTTTGCTTACTTCTACATGACGATCCAGTACAACCCGATCGAAATGGCGAACAACCTCCGCACCAATAACGGTACGATCCCCGGCATCCGTCCGGGCCGTCCGACGGCGGAGTTCATCAGCAAGATCCTTTCCAAGATAACGCTCATCGGCGCGATTTTCCTCGCGTTCGTTGCGATCCTGCCGATCCTTTACAGCAACCTCACCGGCATGTATGGCCTTTCCATGGGCGGCACGTCCGTCATCATCATGGTCGGCGTTGCGCTGGAGACTGTAAAGCAGATCGAATCTCAGATGATGATGCGTCACTACAAGGGCTTCCTTGATTAAGCCCCCGGGCGCATAAGATACGAAAGGAGTCATGAACAATGAAGCTGATCCTTTTAGGTGCACCGGGTGCCGGTAAAGGCACCCAGGCAGAAGTTATCTGCAAACATCTCGGAATACCCGCCATTTCTACGGGCAATATTCTGAGAGAGGCGCTGAAAAGCGGCACGGAAATGGGCCTCAAGGCGAAAGCCTTTATGGACGCCGGCCAGCTTGTCCCGGATGAGATCGTCATCGGTATCATCAAGGACCGCCTGGCAGAGGAAGACTGCAAAAACGGTTTTATCCTCGACGGTTTCCCGAGAACCATTCCGCAGGCCGAGGCTCTGGACGCTTCCGGCGTTGTGATCGATCGGGTCATCGATATCGAAGTGCCCGACGAGAAGATCGTCACGAGAATGTCCGGACGCCGTGTCTGCGAAAAGTGCGGCTCTTCCTACCACCTGCTTTACAAAAAGCCGGCAGTGGAAGGCGTCTGCACGAACTGCGGCGGCACCCTTGTTCAGCGCAAGGATGACCACCCGGATACCGTTAAGGACCGTCTGCGCGTCTATCACGAGCAGACCGAGCCCTTAAAGGAATACTACGAGAAGCAGGGCAAGCTGCACATCGTAGAAGGTCAGGAGGAGGTCGCCGATACGACCGCCCTCACACTCAAAGCATTAGAGGCGTAAGCATGATTAACCTGAAAACGACCCGTGAACTGCGTTATATGCGTGACGCGGGAAAGATTTCGCAGGAAGCATTGCTGAAGGCCGGTGAAGCGGTCCGTCCGGGTGTTTCAACACTCGAACTGGACAAGATCGTCAGAAGAACAATCGAGAAGGCGGGCGCCGTGCCCAGCTTTCTCGGTTATGGCGGTTTTCCGGCGAGCGCCTGCATTTCGGTAAATAATGTGGTTATCCACGGCATACCTTCAGCACACGAAATTCTCAAAGAGGGCGACATCGTCTCCATTGACGTTGGCGCAATCTATGAGGGATTCAACGGAGACAACGCATGGACCTTCCCGTGCGGCAAGGTTTCCGAAGAAGCACAGAAGCTGATGGATGCGACCCGAGAGAGCCTGTTCCTTGCGATTGAAAAGGCTGTGCCGGGCAACCGCATCGGCGATATCGGCTCCGCAGTGCAGCAGTATGTCGAAGCTCGCAATTACTCGGTGGTACGGGAATTTGTCGGCCACGGCGTAGGTGCGAAGCTGCATGAAGACCCCAGTGTTCCAAATTACGGCACCCCCGGCAGGGGTGTACGCCTGTTACCGGGCATGACGATCGCGATCGAGCCCATGGTCACGCAGGGCAGCTGCGAGGTTAAAATTCTCAAAGACGGCTGGACCACCGTGACGAAGGACGGCAAGCTTGCCGCCCACTTTGAACACAGTATAGCCATTACACCCGACGGCCCTGTGATTCTCACATCGCTGGATTGAGGTGTCAGATGGACTGTGTACGCGGACAGATTATGCGGTCGCTTAAAGGTCATGATAAAGGCGATTTTCAGGTGGTGCTGAAAACGGACGGCGCGTATGCCTACATGGCAGACGGTAAACGCCGCAGAATGGAAGCACCGAAAAAGAAAAAGCTGATGCATTTAGCCCCGACGGCGACGGTGCTCAGCGAAGAGAGCCTTTCGACCAATCGACAAATACGCACGGCGCTCACAGCATACAGAGCGCACACAACGTAACATTTAAATGTAAGGATTGGTGAGACAAGAATGTCAAAGCAGGACGTAATTGAAGTAGAAGGAATCGTAAAGGAAGCTCTGCCGAACGCGACGTTCCAGGTAGAGATCCCGGGCGGGCATATGATCCTGGCTCACATCTCCGGCAAGCTGCGCATGAATTTCATCCGCATCCTTCCGGGCGATAAGGTCACACTGGAAATGAGCCCGTACGATCTGACAAAGGGACGCATTACGTGGCGTTCCAAGTAAGATAAAATAGATTTGAAGACCCCACAACGCATAAGGAGGGCACACAAATGAAAGTCAGACCTTCTGTTAAGAAGATGTGTGAAAAATGCAAGATCATCAAGCGCAAGGGTAAAGTCATGGTCATCTGTGAAAACCCGAAGCACAAGCAGCGCCAGGGCTGAGGCTCTGAAATATTTATGGAGGTGCAATAAGCATGGCTCGTATTGCTGGTATTGATTTACCCAGAGACAAAAGAATCGAGATTGCTCTTACCTACATCTTCGGCATCGGCCGCAAGACAGCGTCGGACATCTGCGCTGCTACGGGCGTTGATCCGGACATCCGCGTAAGAGATCTTTCTGAAGATGACGCTACAAAGTTGAGAGAATATATCGACCACCACTACACCGTTGAGGGCGACCTCCGCCGTAATGTTGCGTTCGATATCAAGAGACTCGTTGAAATCGGCTGCTACCGCGGTGTCCGTCACCGCAAGGGCCTGCCGGTAAGAGGCCAGCGCTCTAAGACCAACGCAAGAACGCGCAAGGGTCCGAGAAAGACCATGGCCAACAAGAAGAAGTAATCGGGAGGGATTTTAAATGGCAGCTACAAAAGGCGGAAAGAAAGCAGTAACCGCAGTCCGCAGACGCCGTGAGCGCAAGAATATTGAGCGTGGCGCTGCACATATCCAGTCCACCTTCAACAACACGATCGTAACCATCACTGATACGCAGGGCAATGCGGTATCCTGGGCAAGCGCCGGCGAGCTCGGTTTCCGTGGTTCCAGAAAGTCCACGCCGTTCGCAGCACAGACCGCTGCGGAGACCGCGGCTAAGATTGCTATGGAGCATGGCATGAAGAGCGTAGAAGTCTATGTTAAGGGCCCGGGCGCAGGCCGTGAAGCCGCTATCCGTGCACTGCAGTCGGCAGGTCTTGAGGTCAGCATGATCAAAGACGTAACGCCGATCCCGCACAACGGATGCCGCCCGCCGAAGAGAAGACGCGTATAACAGATTAGGAGGTTACAGAATATGGCTAAGAACAGACAGCCCATTGCAAAGCGCTGCAAAGCGCTGGGCATTTCTCCGGCCGTTATGGGTTACAGCAAGAAGACCACCATCCGCAATCCGGGCAACGGTATGCGCAGAAAGCAGTCTGAATATGCAACTCAGCTCAAGGAGAAGCAGAAACTGAAGTTTATTTACGGCGTTCTGGAGCACCAGTTTGCAAGCTATTTTGATATGGCTGAGCGTCAGACCGGCATGACGGGCGAAAACCTGCTTCGTCTGCTGGAGCGTCGTCTCGATAACGTCGTGTTCCGTCTCGGCTTTGCTTCCACCCGCCGCGACGCACGCCAGCTTGTCAACCACGGTCACTTCACCGTGAACGGCAAGAAGGTCAACATTCCGTCTTACCTTGTGAAGCCGGGCGACGTCATTGCTGTGCGTGAAGCTAGCCGCAGCAGCGTGAAGTTCTCCAAGCTCACCGGCGCAGACGCACCGCTCGTCACCACTCCCGAGTGGATGGAGCGCAACAAGGAAGCCCTTGAGGGCAAGATCCTTCGCATGCCGGAGCGCAGCGACATTGAATTTGAGGTAGAAGAGCATCTCATCGTTGAGTTGTACTCCAAGTAATCCAGTAAAACTTAACATTATTTTATGGGTTTTACGAATTACGTCAAATGTGTAAAGGAGGATCGCAAATGATTGAGATGATACAAAGACCGAGAATAGAGACCGAGGAATTATCCAACGATAACACTTACGGCCGGTTTATGGTAGAGCCGCTGGAGCGCGGCTTCGGCACCACGCTGGGCAACAGCCTGCGCCGTGTGCTTCTTTCCAGCCTGCCGGGTGTAGCCCCGAAGTCGATCAAGATCGACGGCGTCGTACACGAGTTCTCCACCATTCCGGGTGTTAAGGAAGATGTCACCGAAATCGTTCTGAACATCAAGGGTCTCATTGCCAAGTTGCACTGCGAAGGCCCAAAAACCGTGGAGATTTCTGCTGAAGGCCCCTGCATCGTAACGGCAGATTCCATCAAGTGCGACAGCGAAGTAGAGATCCTGAACCCGGACCTGCACATTGCAACGCTTGGTGAAGGCGCAAAGCTGTACATGGAGATCGTGCTCGATGAGGGCCGCGGCTATGTTTCCGGTGAACGCAACAAGCAGAATATGCCGCAGGGCGTGATCGGTGAATTGGCAGTTGATTCTATTTACACACCGGTGTTAAAGGTTAACTTTAACGTAGAGCCTGCCCGTGTAGGCCAGCGCATCGATTTCGACAAGCTGACCCTTGAGGTATGGACAAACGGAGTTATTACCGCACAAGAGGCGGTGTCGCTCGCTGCCAAGATCCTTACAGACCAGCTGAACCTCTTCGTTGACCTTTCCGAAAAGGGTAAGGCGATGGATACCATCGTAGAGAAGAGCGGCAGCGATGATGCACAGGTGCTCAAGATGACGATTGAAGAGCTGGACCTTTCCGTCCGTTCCTTCAACTGCTTAAAGCGCGCCGGCATCAACACGGTAGAAGACCTTGTTTCAAAGTCCGAAGAAGACATGATGAAGGTCAGAAACCTGGGCCGCAAGTCGCTTGAAGAAGTCATCTGGAAGCTTGCGCAGCTCGGCTACAGCCTCCGCAAGGACGATGAATAATTTAATTACCATTACCAAACGATAGGAGTGACAATCATGCCGGGAACAAGAAAACTCGGAAGAGACACTGCACATAGACTGGCTATGCTGCGCGGCCTCGTTACGTTCTTCTTCGAGAACGGAAAGATCGAGACAACTGCAACAAGAGCACAGGAAGTCCGCGCTCTTGCTGAAAAGATGATCACAATCGCGAAGGAAGATACCCTTGCAAACAGAAGAAACGTCATGGCTTTCATCACCAAGGAAAGCGTCACGAACAAGCTGTTCAAGGAAATCGCTCCGAAGTATGCTGACCGTAACGGCGGCTACACCCGCATCACGAAGCTCGGGCCGCGCCGCGGCGACGCAGCTGAGATGGCGATCATTGAGCTGATCTGATCTCAATATAATCAGTGAAATTGGCTGTCGGCTTTTGCCGGCAGCCTTTTTGCGTTTTGCGGGGAGCGTGAATTCTTCATTACTCCGCAAAAGGAGAAGAAGGAAAAATTTTCGGTTATAAAATGTGAGAATTCCGATATTTTGTGTATTTTCTGCGGATTTCCTTGTATTTCGGGGCACTATCCGTTATAATAAAGCAGGTCAACAAAGAGAAGATAAGGCGTATGTCTTTAGAAAGGATAGGATACCATGGGTTATGTATATGCAGCCATGTGGCTTATTGCAGGGCTGATCTTGATTTTCCGTCTGTCGAAAGAGAATAAGATATTCTACGTTGCAGGCGGATTTTTCCTTGTGCTTGGCGTGTGGTGGCTTTTGGATTCGCTTTTCCCGGATTGGAAAGTGTTTCAGGGCACACCGGGCGCCGTATTAAAAGTGCTCACGTTCGTCGTTCTCGTTGTGCTGGCAATCGTGTTCTTTATTCTGAACCGCAGAGGCTGGAAAGCGGAAGCCGCCATGAATAAAATGCAGGAAAAGGACGACGAAAAAGATAACTTTTAACTGCAAAATCCGTAAATTTCTTCTCGTAGAAAGAAGTGATAAAAATGAAAATTGCACCTTCTATGCTCGCAAGCGACTTTACCCGCATGGGCGAGTGCGCAAAGTCCGTCAGCGCGGCCGATTGGCTGCACCTCGATATTATGGACGGCCATTTCGTGCCGAACATCAGCTTTGGCCCGGATGTCGTCAAGGCACTGCGTCCGTTAAGCGACCTTACGTTTGACGTGCACCTCATGATCTCGCACCCGAAGCAGTATATCCGCCAGTTTGCGGAGGCCGGCGCGGAGATCATCACGTTCCACGTGGAGTGCGACGACGACATTGATGAAACCATCACCGAAATTGAAAAGTACGGCGTAAAGCCGGCGTTGTCTTTAAAGCCGGGCACGCCCGTTGAGTGCCTGTACCCGTACCTCGACCGCCTTTATATGGTGCTCGTCATGACGGTGGAGCCGGGCTTCGGCGGCCAGAAGTTCATGGCTGATCAAATGGAAAAGCTGCGCGCGCTGCGTGCAAAACGCCCGGAGCTTATCTTAGAGGTGGACGGCGGCGTGAACCGTGAAACCGCGCCCATCTGCCGCGAAAACGGTGCAGACGTTGCCGTGGCAGGCACAGCCGTGTTCCGCGCGGAGAACATCCCCGCCGAGATCGCATTGCTGCGCGGCGAGTGATTTTTTGAAATACCGCGTGTGTACAGGCGGTGTACGGCTTGTGAAGAGTTCACATTTTGTTCATACTTGCGAATTGTTTTTTCACATAGCCGTCACAGAAAGCCGCTATAATGCGGATAACTAAAGTTATCGTTTGTTTTGTTAAGTCAACACTGCGCAAAGCACGTTCTTTATGCAGTGTTGACTTAATTTTTTGCCCGAAATACGGCATGGCTATTGCAAAACGGCGAAAACTGCGGTATGATAATTTGTGCGCTTCCGCTGCCCTGCATAGGGGCGCGGAAACCCAAAACAGAGGATCTAAACGGTTCCGGAAGCGGTCTCCCTTTTTCCACAAAAGGTTCACCGCATGTTCAAAACCGTTTCGAGCGACGCGCAGCTGCGCGGGCGCCATTGGGGAGGACTTTGCACGGGAATTTCCCGGGTACATATTTCCGTCCCGCAGAGAAAGGATGGTCATCAAACATGATCGAGGTCAAAAACCTCACGAAGCGCTACGGTACAAATACCGCGCTGAACAATGTCAGCTTCACGGTTGAAGAGGGCACCATCGTCGGCTTCCTCGGGCCGAACGGTGCAGGTAAATCCACAACCATGAATATCATCACCGGGTACCTTTCCGCCACGAGCGGTTCGGTCACGGTACAGGGCAAAAATACCCTGGAAAACCCGAACGAAGTGAAAAAGCTCATCGGCTACCTGCCGGAGCTTCCGCCGCTTTACATGGATATGACGGTCAAAGAGTACCTCAACTTCATGTATGAGCTGAAGGGCGTCAAGCTCGACCGCAAGCAGCACATCGGCGAGATCTGCCGCCTGACGAAGATCGACAACGTCTACACTCGTCTCATCGGCAACCTGTCTAAGGGCTACAAGCAGCGTGTCGGCATTGCGCAGGCTCTGCTCGGCAACCCGCCTGTCCTCATTCTGGACGAGCCCACCGTTGGCCTCGACCCGAAGCAGATCATCGAGATCCGCAACCTTATCAAGAGCCTCGGCAGAAACCACACGATTATTCTGTCCTCCCACATCCTGCCCGAAGTGCAGGCCGTGTGCGAGCGCGTGATTGTCATGAACAACGGCTGTCTTGTGGCGGACGGCGCAACGGATACGTTGGCGCACGACCTTTCCGCAGAGCACCGCATCATTGCGCGCATTGACGGCCCGGAAAGCGAAATTCTGCAGGCCATCCGCGGCATGGAGCACATTGTGGAGGTTTACTCTCTCGGCGAGAAGGAAAAGGGTGTCTTCGAGATTTCCATCGAGGGCGAGCCGAACTACGACCTGTGCCGCAACCTGTTTGCACTGCTCACCCGCAAGGGCTGGCCGCTGCTGGCTTTGAGAAACACAGACCTCACGCTGGAGGAAGTCTTCCTGCAGCTTACAAGCGGCGATGCTTCCCACGCTGCTCCGGCAGAGCCTGAGGTTGAAGCGGAAACAGAACCCGAAAACACCGAAGCATCTGAGCCCGAAGAGGCTGAAACGAAGGAGGATGCAGAGAAATGAGAGCAATATTCAAAAGAGAGATGAGAGCGTACTTCGCTTCCCCGGTCGGCTATGTCGTCGTGGCGGCGCTGCTTGCGCTTTACGGCTTCTTCTATTATCAGGTTATGGCCATCGGCTCCAGCTCGTACATCACGCAGGTGTTCAGCACCATGTTTATGTTCAGCATGATGATTATGCCGATCATCACGATGCGCAGCATGAGCGATGACCGCAAGAATAAGACCGACCAGGCGCTCATCACGGCGCCGGTCAGCGTGACGGGCATCGTTATGGGCAAGTTCCTCGCGGCGTTCGGCGTGTATTTCATCGCGAACACCCTGGCACTGCTGCCGGCTATCACGATGGGCTTTTTCTCCTCCGCGTTCCCGTGGGGCATTCTCTTTGGCAACTACATCGGCACGCTGCTGTATGGCGCGGCTATGATCTCCATCGGTGTGTTCATTTCCGGCCTCACCATCAGCCAGGTCATCGCGGCTATCGGCACGTTCGTCATTGCCATTTTCCTGATGTTCGTCGACCAGATTGCGTCTGCGCTCTCCGGCAACTTCATCGGCACCATCCTCACATGGATCTCGTTCACCTCGCGATATGATACCTTCACGCAGGGCATATTCAGCGTTTCAAGCTGCGTGTACTTCATCAGCGTGGCGGCTGTGTTTGTGTTCCTGACCGCCCGCAGGGTGGAAAGCCGCCGCTGGAACTAAGGGAGGAGCATAGAGATGAGTAAGAAACCGAACCTTTCCGCAGTAAAGACCGCGGTGCATAAAGAAAAATTCAAGCACGGCTCTTTGGCCGTTGTGTTCACGGTTGTGTTTATCGCCGTGATTATCGTCATCAACGTTCTGGTCTCTGCGCTGACCACGCGTTTTCCGTCCATGAACTTCGACCTCACGAAAGAGGGCCTCAATACCCTGAGCGACGAAGCAACGGACGTGGCAAAGGAGATCGTCAACGAAACGACCATTTACATCATCGGCTCCGAGGACGCGATTCGCGGCGATGAGGTCTATTCCAATTACAGCTTAAAGTACAGTCAGGTCGCGAACCTCGCAGACCGTCTGCATGAGCTGAACGACAAGATCAAAGTCGAGTACATCGACCCGGACATGAACCCGCAGTTCATCAGCGATTATGCCGATGACTCCCTTACGACCGGCAAGGTCATGGTCAAGACGGATAAGCGCCACAAGACGCTCGCCGTTACCGACCTGTTCAGCATCCAGCAGGATTCTTCCACCGGCCAGTATAACTACTACTCCAAGGTAGACGGCGCGCTTGCAAACGCCCTGTACCTCGTCAATCTCGATACCGTTCCGGTCGTCGCATTCGCAACGGGCCACAACGAAATGCTCACCGTTTCCGATAACCTTTCCACGTTTACCGGCATGCTCAACGACAACAACTTTGAAGTCAAAGAGTTCAACATGCTGACGGACGAAATTCCGGAAGATGCTTCCATCGTTGTGCTCGGCACGCCGACCACGGACTATACGTCCGAAGAGCTTTCTAAGCTTGAAGCGTATCTCGACGATGAGAAAATGGCTTCCTCCAGAACGCTGTATGTCACGGCATACCCGACCCAGAGCTGGGCAGACATGCCGAACCTCAAGTCCTTCCTTGCAGAGTGGGGCCTTGAGCCGCAGACCGGTGTGCTGTTCGAGAGCGACATGAACAACGTGCTTACCACGCAGGACGCTTCCCCGGCTTATCTTTTTGCAAACGTCACCGATGATGTACTCAGCGGCACGTATGATAACGTTATCGCCGCCGCAGCAGCACCGGTAAAGCGTTTGTTTACCTCCAACAACGACATCGCTACGTATTCCATTTTGGAGACGAGCGACACCGCTTACCTCACGACCACACAGGAGGTTGAGGAAAACCCGAACACCGATACCTACACCATCACCGGTCTTGCACAGCGCTACATGGATAATCAAGGCAAGATTTGCGCGAATGTTGTGGTAGACGGCAACTCCATGGGCTACCTCAGCACCTTCCTCGGCAACTCCACCTTCGGCAATAAGGACTATACGCTGGACTTCATTAAGAACCTCACCGGCACGACCGATACCCGCGTGGGCCTCGTTGTCAACCAGACCCAGACGAACACACTTGATATCAGCGCTTCCTCCGCGGTCATCCAGACCATCGGTCTTGGCCTGTTCACCATTGTGGTGCCGGTTGCCGTCCTTGTCATCGGCCTTGTCATCTTCCTCAGAAGAAGACATCTGTAAGTCGAAGAAAGGAACCTGCTTCCCATGAAGAAAACCACAAAATACATTATCATCACGCTCGTTGTGCTCATCGTGCTGGGCGCGGCTGCCGCAGCGCTGATTCTCACGTCTCCGAAGGACGGTGAAGACGACGCAAGCAACTCCGGCACCGTTTCCGAGAGCACGGAGCCCGCACTGATCGATAAGACCGCCGAAGACGTGAAGAACATCGGCGTTGAAGACCTCGCCGCGGACGACAGCTATACGATCATCCCGACGGAAACGACCACCTCGAGCGGCGACACCGAGCAGACGTTCACCATTGAAGGCTGGGACGACCTTGACGTGCTCTACTCGAACGTAAAGAGCCTTGCAGACCGCCTATACTCCATCACGCCGACGAAGAAGCTCGGTGCGGTAGAGGACCTCTCCGAGTACGGTCTCGGCAGCGGCGAAGGCTACAAGATCACCATGAACTACACGGACGGCACGTCCCAGACGTTCACCATCGGCAATAAGGCCGGTGAATCCTCCGGCTCTTACATGCTGTATGAGGACGAAGTGTACATTGTGCCCGTTTCCACGTATTTGAAGCAGTCTAAGTACGACTTCCTCAATAAGTCTCTCATCGCAATTCCGACGCCGACCATCACCGCGACGGACGGCACCGAGACGGACAGCACAAGCGAAATCAACAGCCTGCACCTTTCCGGCCAGAACTATCCGGAAGAAATTCAGTTCGGCCTTTCCGATGACGAAGTGCTCGCGTACGACATCACAGAGCCGATCTACGCCGGCATGAACTCCGGCAAGATCGACGACTTTGTGGAGCAGCTGCAAAACGTGACGGCTGCCGGTGTCCTCGCCGTACACGCTACGGAAGAAGACATCGCAAAGTACGGTCTGGATAACCCGGTCGCTGTGTGCGATTACACGATGAACGATGAACACCATGTCATTAAGCTTGGCGATAAGACCGGCGACCTGTACAGCATGATGGTGGACGACGACACAACGATCTACACCATCACGGACAGCGCCGTGACCTCTTGGGTGAATATTGAAGTGTATTCCCTGCGCGACGGCTTCGTGCGCCTGCCGTACATCAAGAGCGTTTCCCGTGTGACCCTCACCTCGTCCACCGGTACGGATGTCTACGACGTGACCCGCATCGAGAACGAGGAGAAATCCACCGAGACGAACACATTCTACGATTTGGAAGTCTCGAAGGACGGCAAGGAAATCAACTACGATTACTACCAGCCGTTCTACCAGATGTTGCTCGCCATCTCCGTTTTGAACGAGGACATTCAGGAGCCGCAGGGCGACCCGATCCTCACAATCAAGTATGATTTCTTCGACGGCAGAAAGAGCGAGGAGATTAAGTTCTACGCAGACCCGGCATCCGAACGCCGCGCCGTTGCCACACTGAACGATCAGCCGACCGGCTCCGTGCGCATGAGCGATATCCAGAAGGTTCTGGAAGCAAAGGAAGTCATCGCGCAGAATAAGCCCGTAAAGGGCGATGAGGAAGAGAGCACGACCCCCGAGCTTGAATCCGCAGCGGAATAAAATAAGCACAAACGACGGACGTGACCGCAAAAAGGCGGCGCGTCCGTTTTTTGTGTTTTTCGGGAAATAAAGCGCACGGACGTTGTTTTGCGCGGCAGGGGCATACAGCCTGTGAAAAATGCCGTGCCAAAACGTAAAAACACACCCGTATTTGTGCGGAAAACTTTGTTTTTCTCCTTGCAAAAAAAGCAGCGCTGTGGTATAATCTTTACGGTAAGATAGTAGGATGATGAAAGAGTGGGGCGACCCGCTCTTTTGTTTGTATTAGGGTGTATATCCAAAACAGACACAGCCGCCGAAAAGCGGGCGGAGAAAGGAAGCTGCGTATGGCAGAGAAAAAGAAAGGCAGCACCACGGAGATCGTGCGCGCGCTGGCAGAGCCGCTCGCAAAGGAGCTTGGGCTCATAATCTGGGACGTTACGTTCACGAAAGAGGGCGCGGATTGGTATCTGCGCATTTTTATTGACAAGGAAGGCGGCGTAGGCATCGACGACTGCGTAGACCTCACCCGCGCCATCAACCCCGTGCTGGACAGCGAAGACCCCATTCCGCAGGAATATACCTTGGAGGTCTCCTCGCCCGGCATCAACCGCAAGCTCACCCGCCCGGAGCACTTTGAGGCTTTCCTTGAAGCGCCGGTGCGCGTAAAGCTCATTCGCCCGCTTGAAAACGGCGTGCGCGAGCTCGAGGGCATCCTCATCGACGTTGCCGAAAACGGCGACTTTGAGGTCATCACCGAGGAGGACACCACGGTCACGTTCACCAGAAAAGAATGTGCCAGCGTCAACCTCATCGAAGATTATGACTGATCCGGGAAGGCTCCCGTTTATAATACAAAAATTTGAAAGAATAATACCGGAAGGCAGGTAATTTGAAAGATGGCAAGAAAAGCAGCGCAGAAAAAAGAAGTGAACAATGACGGCAAGGAACTGTTTGAGGCTCTGAAGCTCCTCGAAGCGGAAAAAGGCATCCCGGTCGATTTCATGATCGATAAGATTAAGAAGGCCATTGCCACCGCCTGCAAAAACAGCTACGGCAACGAGGACGTTGTCATCGACATGGATCCGGAAAGCGGCAAGTTTGACGTGTTCCTGCGCAAGGAGATTGTAGAAGAAGTGGAAAACCCGAACCGCGAGATTGCACTTGAGATCGTCAAGCGGTACGACCCGCGCGCGGAGATTGGCGGCTTTGTACGCCACCGTCTCGATACAAAACAGTTTGGCCGTGTGGCAGCGCAGACCGCAAGAAACATCATCCGTCAGGGCATCCGTGACAGCGAGCGCGACCAGATGATGCAGGAATTCAAGGGCCGCCATCAGGAGCTTGTCAGCGCCCTTGTAGAGCGCGTAGACCCGAAGACCGGCGCGCTGTCCCTGAAGATCGGCAAGGCAGAAGCCATTTTGCCGAAGGGAGAGCAGGTCGGTACCGAAAACGTCAAGGAAGGCGACCACGTACAGGTCTACGTTGTAGACGTTAAGGAGACTGAAAAGGGCCCGAAGGCCATCATCTCCCGCACGCACCCGGATCTTATCCGCCGCCTGTTTGAAAAGGAAGTGCCGGAAATTTTCGACGGCACCGTAGAAATCAAAGCCGTTGCCCGCGAGGCCGGTTCCAGAACGAAGATCGCCGTTATGTCCCATAACCCGGACGTAGACGCTGTGGGTGCCTGCATCGGTACGCGCGGCACGCGTGTTTCCGACATCGTCAACGAGCTTGGCGGCGAGAAGATGGACATTGTCGATTACAGCGAAGACCCGGCAAAGTTCATTGCAGCGGCGCTTGCACCGGCGACCGTGCTTTCCGTTGAAACGGCAGAGGACGGTTCCCACGTTTGCAAGGTTACCGTGCCGGACAGCCAGCTTTCCCTCGCCATCGGCAACAAGGGCCAGAACGCCCGCCTTGCGGCTAAGCTGACCGGCTGGAAGATCGATATTAAGCCGGAAAGCGGCTTCTTCGGCGAAGAAGAGGAAGCGTAAGCTTTTTTGAAACTTGCATCTCGCAGAAAGGAACGTGATACAGCGTGAAACAAAAGAAAATACCGCTCCGTATGTGTGCGGGATGCGGTGAAATGAAGCCGAAAAAGGAACTGGTGCGCGTGGTGCGCGCCCCCGTTAAGGAAGATGAGAACGGCGTGCAGACAGGCGGCGAGGTCTCTCTGGACCTTACAGGCCGCAAGCCCGGCCGCGGCGCGTACGTTTGCAGGGACCCCGAGTGTCTGAAAAAGGCACAGAAGGCGCGGCGCTTTGAACGCGCGTTCTCCTGCAAAATTGAAGACGCCGTGTATGACGCCATGTATCAGGAGCTGTGTACAGATGTGAAAGGAAAGGCGGGCGAGGCGCAAAAATGAACAGAGCACTGTCCGCTTTGGGCCTTGCAAGACGTGCGGGAAAGCTCAACTGGGGCTTTGATACCGCCGTGGAAGCCATGCGCAGCGGCGCGTGCGGCGTTGTGATCCTTGCCGCAGACCTTTCGGACAAAACGAAGAAGAACGTGCGCTTTGAAGCGGAAAAGTATCATGTATCCGTTTTGGAGCCTGCGTTTACCATGGAAGAAATTTCCGCAGCTATCGGCAAAAAGGCCGGTGTGCTTGCCGTGTGTGACCGCGGATTTGCGGAAAAACTGAAGCAGCTCATCGCAGACGGAGAAAGAGAGGAAATGCGTATATGATGATTAAATACAGAGTGCATGATGTGGCAAAGGATCTGGATGTGCCGAACAAAGAAGTACTGGATATCCTCGGCAAGTACGTAAAAGAGCCGAAAAAGCACATGACGGCGTTAGAAGAAAACGAGCTCGATATCGTTTTTGACCGCTTCACGCAGGATCATGCCGCACAGAACTTTGACGCGTACTTTGCAACGCGCAATGCGGCAAAGACCGAAGAGAAGCCGGCCGAGAAAACAGCGGAAAAACCGAGCGAAAAAACCGCTAAGAACACGCAGGAGCCGAAGAAGCAGAACGTGAATAACAATAATAATCGCAACAAAAATAACGATCGTCGCAACAATAACGGCAATAACAGAAACCAGAACGCGCAGCAGAATAAGCCGCAGCGTCCTGCGCAGAACAACCAGCCGAGCAACAACACTCCGGCACAGGAGGCCGCAAGCGAAGCTCCGCGCCGCCGCGTGGTCGATACCAGAACGGTCAACGTCAACATCGACAAGTACAACGAAAAGTACGACCGTCTGGCGTACGACAAGGTGAAGAACGACACCGTTGCAGCAAAGCAGAAGATCAACCAGAAGAGCCAGCGCCGCGGCAAGCCGCGCAGCGCAAAGCGCGAGACGGAAGCGGAAAGACTCAACCGCATCGCGGCGGAACGCAAGGCAAAGGCCATCACCATCACCGTGCCGGATGAGATTACCGTCGGCGAGTTTGCCCTCCGCCTGAAGGCAACGAGCGCCGAGGTCATCAAGAAGCTCATGGCAAACGGCGTTTTCGCTACCATCAACGACACCATCGATTTTGATACCGCCGTACTCATTGCCGATGAGTTCCACGCAAAGGTCGAAAAAGAGGTCGTCGTCACCATCGAAGACCGCATCATCGATGACAGCGAAGACGACGATGCAAACCTTGTGCCGCGCGCACCGGTCGTCGTTGTCATGGGCCACGTTGACCACGGCAAGACCTCCATTCTGGACGCCATCCGCCACGCAAACGTTACCGCGGGCGAAGCCGGCGGCATCACGCAGCACATCGGCGCATACCGCGTCAATATCGACGGCAAGGATATTACGTTCCTTGATACGCCGGGTCACGCCGCCTTCACCACCATGCGTGCAAGAGGCGCCATGGTTACGGATATCGCCGTGCTGGTCGTCGCAGCCGATGACGGCATCATGCCGCAGACGGTAGAAGCCATCAACCACGCTAAGGCAGCGGGCGTTTCCATCATCGTTGCCATCAACAAAATGGATAAACCGGCCGCAAACCCGGATCTCGTCAAGCAGCAGCTCACCGAATACGAGCTCGTGCCGGAAGAGTGGGGCGGCGACGTGCCGTGCATCCCGGTTTCCGCACACACCAAAATGGGTATCGATGATCTTCTTGAAATGATTCTGCTCGTTGCGGAAATGAAGGAGCTCAAGGCGAACCCGGACCGTGCCGCAAAGGGCACCGTCATTGAGGCGCGCCTCGATAAGGGCCGCGGCCCGGTTGCGACCGTCCTCGTGCAGAACGGTACGCTGCATACCGGCGACATCGTGGTCGCAGGTACCACGGTCGGCCGTATTCGCGCCATGATGAACGAGCGTGGCGAGCGCGTAAAGAGCGCAGGTCCGTCCGTGCCGGTTGAGGTCACGGGTCTTAACGAAGTGCCGGTCGGCGGCGATACGTTCAACGCCGTTTCCGATGAGCGTCTTGCACGTGAGCTCGTTGAGCAGCGTCTTACCGAGCAGAAGGAAGAGATGTTCAACTCCCAGACAAAGGTCACGCTGGATAACCTCTTCGAGCAGATGAAGGAAGGCGAGATGAAGGAGCTCAAGGTCATCGTCAAGGCCGACGTGCAGGGCTCTGTTGAAGCTGTCCGTCAGTCCCTCGAGAAGCTCTCCAACGACGAAGTGCGCGTGCATGTCATCCACGGCGCGGTCGGTGCAATCAGCGAAAGCGACGTTATGTTGGCAAACGCCTCGAACGCCATCATCGTCGGCTTCAATGTCCGCCCGGACCCGGTCGCGGAAGAGAACGCAAAGCGCGACGGTGTCGATATGCGCCTCTACCGTATCATTTATGACTGCATCGAAGAGATCGAATCCGCTATGAAGGGCATGCTCGCACCGAAGTACCGCGAAGTGTTCCTCGGCAAGGCAGAGTGCCGCGAGGTCTACAAGATCACGAACGTCGGCATGGTCATCGGCGGTCACGTCACCTCCGGCAAGATCGTGCGCGGCGCGCAGGTGCGCCTTGTGCGTGACGGCATCATCGTTGCCGATGATAAGATTGCTTCCCTGCGCCGCTTCAAGGACGACGTGAAGGAAGTGCAGGACGGCTACGACTGCGGCATCACGCTGGAGCGCTTCAGTGACATCAAGCTGGGCGACATCCTCGAAGCCTACGAAATGGAAGAGTACAGAGACTAAAAGTCGGTTCAGCCGCGTCCCCATCGCGGGACGCGGCTTTGCTTTAGAAAGGCATTCCCTATGAATTTGAACGAATACGTTCTCGCGAATCACCAAACGGTGCTGGAGCTGCTGCGCACGCTGTGCTTGATCCCGTCGCCGAGCCACCACGAAGAAAAGCGTGCCGCATTCTGCAAAGCGTGGCTTATGGACCACGGCGCGGAAAACGCTTTTATCGATGAAGCGAAAAACGTCATTTACGAATATAACGCCGAAAACGATGTGCCCGTCGCCATTTTCATGGCGCATATCGACACGGTTTTCCCGGAGTCTGTGCCCCTTGAACTGACTGAAAAGGACGGCAAGTGGTTCTGCCCCGCTGTAGGTGACGACACCGCGAACGTCGCTTTGCTTATGCTTATGGCGGCTTATGTCGCAAACGAAAAGCCGAAAACGAATGGCGGCATTGTATTTGTCATGAACTCGTGCGAGGAGGGCCTCGGTAACTTAAAAGGCAGCCGCGCTTTAAACGCACGGTACGGCAAGCGCATAGAGCAGGTCATTTCATTTGACGGCTACCTTGACGGCATCGTCGGCATGGCGGTCGGCTCTCTGCGCTACAAGGTCACAGTGAAGACCACGGGCGGTCACTCGTTTGTCGATTTCGGAAACGTAAATGCCATTGAGCGCCTTTCTGCCATCATTACGGAGCTCTATCAATACAAAATTCCCGCAGGCAGCGCGAAAACGACATTCAACGTCGGTACGATCTCGGGCGGCACGACCGTCAACAGCATCGCGGCACAGGCGGAAATGCTGTACGAAATGCGCTCGGACGATTACGCGTGCCTTATGGATGCCAAGGCATATTTTGAGAAAATACTGGAAGAATTTAAAGCAGAGGGCGTAGACGTCACGGCAGAGCTGCTCGGCGAGCGCCCTTGCGGCAACAAAGAAAATCACGACCCGCGTCAGACCGCACTTTTAACACAGTGCGCGGACGCGGTGGAAAACCATTTCGGCACGCGCCCGGGCATGTATGCCGGCTCCACAGACTGCAACATCCCGCTTGCAAACGGCATTCCTGCCGCGGCAATCGGCCTTTGCGTCGGTGCCGGTGAGCACACACGCGGCGAGTGGATCGAAACAGAAAGTCTGAAGGCGGGCTTTAAAGTTGCAGCGGAGCTCATTTCCGCGCGCTTCCTGCCGGAAGAGAAAGGAGAATAAACGATGCCGAGTTATAAATTGGGCAGAACCACGGAGGATATCCGCCGTGAGGTTTCCGCCATTTTAAGAGAACTCAAGGATCCGCGCGTCAGCGGCTGCATGCTGAGTGTGGTGCGTGTGGAGGTCACAAACGACCTTTCCTACTGCACAGTGTATGTCAGCGCCATGGAGGGCATGGAGACGGCGGAAAATGCCGTTAAGGGTCTTAAAAGCGCCGCGGGCTATGTACGCCGCGAGCTCGGAAACCGCTTAAAGCTGCGCCATGTGCCGGAAATGATCTTTAAGGCGACGGATTCCATTGAGTACAGCGCCAACATTTCGCGCATTCTGCACGACCTTGAAAACGAGAAAAAATAAGCTTCCCGTAAAGATTCAAAGAAAGGAGTGCTTTTGGGCGTAAATTCCGCCCGAAAGCTTGGTCACGCTTATGGCAAATCTGGAGGATGCCGCACATTTCCTGCGCGGCGCAGACAAAATTTTGATCCTCAGCCACCGCTCGCCGGACGGCGATACGCTCGGCTGCGCTTCGGCGCTCAGCCGCGCACTCATCGCGCTCGGCAAATCGGTCATGTTCCGCTGTGCAGACCCCGTGCCGCCGAAATTCACATACCTTTTTGAGGGCATCGAATACGGCGAATTTGAGCCGGAGCATATCGTGACGGTTGATGTGGCCGATAAAACGCTGCTCGGCTCTTTGGAGCCCTACGGCGACAAAACGGATTTTGCCATCGACCACCACGCGTCCTGCCGTCCGTTTGCCAAAGAAACGTGGGTAGAAGGCACCGCAGGCGCGGCATGCGAGCTCATCGCGCGTTTGATTCCGGCGCTCGGCGCGGAGATCACGCCGAAGATCGCGGACTGCCTTTATACGGGCATTTCCACCGATACGGGCTGCTTCCGCTACCCGAACGCTTCCGCAAACACGTACCGCATCGCGGCAGACCTTTTGGAGCACGGTGCGAACGCCGCGGAGATCAACCGCCTGATGTTTGATACTAAAAGCCGCGCTGCCGTAGCGCTGCTGAAACGCCTGTACGGCGATATGGAGTTCCACTGTGACGGTAAGTGCGCGGTGTTTTGCCTGACGAGTGACGTCATCGCAGAGACCGGCGCTTCCGAAGACGATCTCGACGGCGTTTCCGCCATGGTGCGCCAGGTGGAGGGAGTCCTGCTGGGCTTTACGCTGCGCGAGCGCGAAGGGGGCGTTTGGAAGGTCTCCATGCGTGCCACGAACCCTGCGGACGCGTCCGTCGTCTGCGCCAAATTCGGCGGCGGCGGACACAAGGGTGCGGCAGGCTGCTCCCTTACGGGCGAGCTTGAAGACGTAAAAGCGCGCGTGGTAGCCGCCTGCGGCGAAGCCATCAAAGCGCTCGAAAATAAGTGAAAATCGGAAATTTAATTCAGCTGTAAATCCGATGGGAGGCGTTCACATGAAAGAATTAACACCCGAAGAAATTCGCGCCATCACAGAAAGCCGACGTGGCTTTTTAAAGCAAGATGCAAGCGACGAGCCGGAGGGCTACAAGACCGACCAGCAGAAAATGCTGCCGCAGCCGCCGCTGACGAAAGCGCCGGTGAGCGATGCGCGTATCGACCTGCCGCGCGATTTTAAGCCGCTTGGCCTCGAAAAAGACCTCTTAAACGTCATTTTCAACCGCTGCTCTTCCCGTGTTTATACGGAAGAGAACCTGTCCCTTTTGGAGCTTTCGTTTTTACTTTGGGCAACGCAGGGCGTAAAGGGTATCCGCGGCAAAAAGTATGCAACGCTGCGTACCGTGCCGTGCGGCGGCGCAAGACATCCGTTTGAAACATACCTGCTCGTGCGCCGTGTAGAGGGCTTAAAGCCCGGCAAATACCACTATCTGCCGCTCGAAAATCAGCTCGAGTATCTCGGTGAGGTGGAAAACATCGAAGACGTCATCGATAAGTCCCTGTGCGATCAGCACTGGGTGAAAAAGTCGAGCGTTGTGTTCTATTGGTCGTTCGTTCCGTACCGCACAGAGTGGCGCTACGGCATTTTCAGCCACAGAGGTTCCCTTGTTGATATGGGCCACGTGGGCGAAAACCTGTATCTTGCGTGCAGTGCTTTAAATCTCGGTACCTGCGGCATCGGCGCATACGACCAGAATTTGTGCGATACGCTGTTTGATTTGGACGGCGAAGAGGAATATATCATTTATACCGAGACCGTCGGCACCATCCGCGCAGAAGACAAAGACGCGGAAAAGGACTTCTACAAATTCGTGGAAGAGGCGGGCTGGTAATACGGAGGCAGCATGGAAGGCATCATCGTTTTGGATAAACCGCAGGACTTCACGTCGTTTGACGCCGTGGCGGTCGTGCGCGGGTTGACGCGCGAAAGGCGCATCGGCCACACGGGCACATTAGACCCCATGGCAACAGGCGTTCTGCCGCTTTTGCTCGGCCGCGCTACAAAAGCCGTGTCGCTTCTGCCGGAAACCGCAAAGACCTACGAAGCGTCTTTTCGGTTTGGCGAAGCGTATACCACCGGCGACGTGACCGGCGAAGTCATCAAAACGGATGAAACCCCCGTTTTAAGAGCTGCGCTCGAAACTGCACTGGATTCTTTTCGCGGCGATATTTTACAGGTGCCGCCTATGTATTCCGCTGTCTCCGTCAACGGACAGAGATTATATAAGCTCGCACGGCAGGGCATCGAAGTAGAGCGCGAAGCGCGGCCCGTACATATTGCGGAGCTCACGCTGCTCGAATATAACGAGAATGAAAAAACCGGCAAGCTGCACGTCACGTGCTCGAAAGGCACATATATCCGCACGCTGATCGAAGACATTGCCCAAAAATGCGGCACGGTCGGTACCATGACGGCGCTCAGAAGAACAGCGGCGTGCGGCTTTACGCTCGCAGACGCCGTCTCGCTTGATACATTAAAGGCGATGAAAGAAAACGGGGAAAGCTTTGATGGAATTCTTCGCCCCGTGGAAAAGCTCTTTTCGATGCTCACTGCCGTGTCTGTCACACCGGCGCAGGCACAAAGATATTTAAACGGCGGTGCACTCACAATTTCGCGCTGCCGTGCACCGAAGATCGCCATGCCGGAGGGCACACAGGTCGCGCTGTACGAAGACGGCGAGAAGTTCTTGGGACTCGCCCGCGCGGAAAACGGAGAATTCAAATACGTTAAGTCATTTTCAGAAAAATGAGAGGGAATCGGCACATGCACGTCATTCGCAATACGGAAGAAATACGAAAGTTCATCGGCGAGAAAAAAACGGCGGTCGCGCTCGGCGCGTTTGACGGCCTGCATATCGGGCATTATAAGGTCATTCGCACGGCGGTGGAAAGCGGGCTCACACCCGTTGTTTTCACGTTTCGGGATAACCCTGCGGAGTACCTTACAGGCACCTGCTGCTATCTCACCACCGTTGAGGAGCGCATGCGCATTTTGGAAAGCTGGGGCGTGGAGTATGTCATCATGCCGGATTTTGCACAGGTCGCAGAGTGGCCCGCGGAGCGCTTTGCAAACCTTCTGCGCTTCGGTTTGAACGCGAAGCGCATCGCCTGTGGCGCGGATTTCCGCTTCGGTAAGTTCGCGGCGGGCGACACGGAGTGGCTGAAAAAGCTCTGCGAAGCCCACGGCGGCGAAATGCACGTCGTGCCCACAGTGGAATATAAAGGCGAGCGGGTCAGCGCCACGCGCATCCGTAAAGCGATTGAAAACGGCGAGATGGAAGACGTCACCGCCATGCTGGGCAGACCGTTCGGCTTCTGCTTTGAGGTCGTGCACGGCAACCACATCGGTCATACCATCGGCACGCCGACCATTAACCAGAATTTCCCGCCGCGCTTCGTGCTGCCGCGCTTCGGCGTGTACGCCTCCGCCGTGTATGTGGACGGCAAAACCTACTGCGGCGTGACGAATGTCGGCGTAAAGCCCACCGTCGGCTCCGACCACGCGCTTTCCGAAACCTGGATGCCCGATTTCACAGGCGGCGACCTGTACGGCAGAACACTGCGTCTGGAGCTTTTGAGCTTTGTCAGGGACGAAAAAAAGTTTCCCAATTTAGACGCGCTGAAAGCGGAGATCAGCCTGAACGAAAAAACCGCAAGAACGCTGTTTGAAGCGTTTGAAAAGGAGGCCCTCGCACATGTTCACCCAAATCGACATGAAAGACTGGGAAAAAACCTGCCGCGAAAAAACGGGACTCGGGTTTGAAACATTCAAAACCGTCACGCATTGCGATGCCGAAACGCTCGATGCGCTTTTGGAAGCCGCGTCGGGCAGCATAAAGGGAACCATGTATTTCGATTGGCTCATGGAGTACCTCTCTTTGGCGCAGAGCGGCAAAAACGCCGATGTAAAAACCGTCGTTGACGACATCGATGTCCTCATTGAAATGCTGGGTATCACGCCGGAAGCGTTCGAGCGGTACTGCGACAAAACGACCGAAGACGTCAAAGCCGCGTTTCAAACGCCGCTCACCGAGCGCGAACAGCTGCTTTTCCGCATTTTAAGCCTCAAAGGCCTGCTTGGCAGCCTCCATAACCGTGCCGCAAGCATTGAAATGCTTGAACATAAATAAGAAAACCCTCGCTGTGCTTCAAACGAACACAGCGAGGGTTTTGTATGTAAACGCAAAAATCACTCAAAATATTCAAAGCAGCCGAGCGCTTTTACGCCGGAGCTGACGTGGCAGCAAATGCTGATGGGGAGCTTGTAAAGCTCAATGCTGTTGTCATCAAAATACTTGCGTATTGTTTTGCGCCACTCGAGCGCGGGCTTGATGTCGCCGGAGTACGCCGCCGCAATGTGCACCTTTTTGCCCGCAAAACGCGTTTGCAGGTCTTTTTCGAGCGCCTTCAGCATCGTTTTTTCGGCGTTTGCCATGCCGCGCACCTTCGCGTAAGCGTCCAGCTTGCCGCCCTGAATCTGCAAAACGGGCTTGAGGCCCAGCAGCGTCGCGAGCGCCGCACCGGCCGGCGTCACACGGCCGCTCTTTTTTAAGAGCTCCAGTGTATTTACAGCAAGGTAAATGCTTGCGTTATACGCGGTGCTTTCAAGCTGCACGCAGATTTCGGCAGCGGTCAGACCCTTTTCGGCCAGCGTCAGCGCGTCCAGAACGGATTCGCGCTGCGTGATGGAAATGCGCTTGTTGTCCACAACGCATACGCGGCCGTTGTATTCCGCGGCGAGTGCCTTTGCAGTGTCGCAAGAGCCGCTCAGCGCCGAAGACATCGGAATGTGCACAACGGAATCGTGCGTCGCGAGCGCCTCCTCCCACATCTCCGTGAGGGATTCCGGCGAGGGCTGAGAGGTGGAGACCTCTGCGCCGGCTTCCAGCATCTCAAAGAAGTGCTCATACGTGCAGGTGACGCCCTCAAAATACTCCGTGCCGTCTACGATGAACGGCATGGGCAGAAGATAAACGCCCAGCTTTTTCGCTTCCTCGCGGGTGATGCCGCTGTTTGTATCGGTAACAACTGCAATTTTGCTCATTAAAAATATCCTTTCTCCGGCGGAAAAACTTCCGCGCCCATAACGCCTTTTCGCGTCGTTTGTGTTCAGCCTTTCACGGGTAAACTTGCTTTTGCACGGTCGTTTCGATAATTAACTGTTTAATAGTATACGGATTTCAAAAGCTTGTCAAGATGCACAATGTCGAAAATGTCCGAGTTTCGCAAAAAAGGCAGGAAGAGCCGTGAAAAAGTCGGTTTTGGGCCGGACGTTTTCGCCATTTTGTACGGAACGAAAAATCTGCGCCGCAGAGGAAAAACCGCTTGCAAACTTTGAAAAATTATGCTATACTTTCAAAGTGCCCGTCCTCGGATCAGGGACTAACCCTTTTGGGAGACATCTCCGCAGGGATAACACCGACCCAGACCTGTGAGCGCGGCAAATATTTTAGAAAAGGTGGAAAACACAATGCTGAAGAGCGAAAAGACAGAGATCATCAAGAAGTATGCACGCCATGAGGGCGACACGGGTTCCCCGGAAGTTCAGATCGCCGTTCTCACAAAGAGAATCAACGACCTCACCGAGCACCTCCGTACCAACCAGAAGGATCATCACTCCCGCCGCGGTCTGCTGAAGATGGTCGGCCAGAGAAGAAGCCTTCTCAACTACCTCATTAAGGTTGACATCGAGCGTTACAGAGCAATCATTGCAGAACTCGGTATCCGTAAGTAATTTTTTGTCTTTTTTCAGCTGCGCGCGACCCGCGCAGCTGATTTAATATCTGCACAAAATGATTCCAAGGGCTGTTTAGCAGTGAAACGGGCGCATACAGGTCGTAAAACACGTGTGCGTCGGTTTAATTGTTAAACGGTCTGCGGAGTCGGAAAATCCCGGCTCTCGGGGGGAAGGAAAATAACCTTTATGTTTGAAAATTTCAGAGTATTTGAAACGGAATTTGCCGGACGCCCGCTGAAGATCGAAACCGGTAAAATGGCACAGCTTGCAAACGGCGAGTGCCTTGTCCGTTACGGTGAGACCACCATCCACGTGGCAGCCACCGCTGCCGCAAAGCCGCGTGACGGCATCGACTTTTTCCCGCTTTCCGTTGACTTCGAGGAAAAGCTCTACTCCGTCGGCAAGATCCCGGGCTCTTTCTTAAAGCGTGAGGGTCGCCCGACCGATAAGGCGATTCTTGTCTGCCGTATGATCGACCGCCCCATCCGCCCGCTGTTCCCGAAGGACATGCGCAACGATGTTTCCATCGTCTGCACCGTCATGTCCGTTGACCCGGATTGCTCCCCGGAGATTGCCGCACTCGTCGGCACCAGCGTCGCGCTGTCCATCTCCGACATTCCGTGGGACGGCCCCATCAGCGGCGTTTCCGTCGGCCTCATCGACGGCGAGTTCATCATCAACCCGACGGCAGAGCAGAGAAAGCTCTCCCAGATGGCTGTTACCGTCGCTTCCACCGATGAGCGCATCGCAATGATCGAAGCCGGTGCCAACGAAGTGTCCGACGAGGATATGTTCAACGGCATTATGGCAGGCCATGCGGAAAACCAGAAAATCATTGAGTTCATCAAGGGTATCCAGAGGGAGATCGGCAAAGAGAAGTTCTCTTACCCGTCCAATAAGCCGGATCCGGAGATGTTCGAAGAAATCCGCGATTTCGCCATTGATGACGTGAAGGCCGCACTCGATACGGACGACAAGACCGTTCGCGACGAGAGACTCAAGCCTGTTTACGAAAAAGTGCACGAGCACTTCGACGAAATTTACCCCGATCAGGCGGCAAAGATCGACGAGTGCATGTATTTGACGCAGAAGTTCGTCGTGCGCCGCTGGCTGCTCGACGAGCAGAAGCGTGTTGACGGCAGAGGTATGGATGAGATCCGTCCGCTTGCCGCAGAAGTCGGTCTGCTGCCGCGTGTACACGGCTCCGGCATGTTCACCCGCGGCCAGACGCAGGTGCTTACCGTTGCAACGCTCGGCTCCACGCGTGACAACCAGCTTCTCGACGGCATCGACGACGAAGAGTCCAAGCGCTACATCCACCACTACAACTTCCCGTCCTACTCCGTAGGCGAGACGAAGCCCTCCAGAGGCCCGGGCAGACGTGAAGTCGGTCACGGCGCACTGGCAGAGCGTGCACTTGTGCCGGTTATCCCGCCGGTTGAGGAGTTCCCGTATACCATCCGTCTGGTTTCCGAGGTGCTTTCCTCTAACGGTTCCACGTCTCAGGGCTCCATCTGCGGCTCTACGCTGGCGTTGATGGACGCAGGCGTGCCGATTAAAGCGCCGGTCGCCGGTATTTCCTGCGGCCTCATCACCGAGGGCAGCCGCTGGATGACCATGGTCGATATCCAGGGCCTTGAGGATTTCTTTGGCGATATGGACTTTAAGGTTGCCGGTACAAAGAAGGGCATCACCGCCATTCAGATGGACCTGAAGATTCACGGTCTCACGCCGGAGATCATCAAGGAAGCGTTTGCAAAGACGCACAAAGCAAGAAATTACATTCTGGACGAAGTTATGCTGCCGGTTATCGCAGAGCCGCGTCCCGAGCTTTCCAAATATGCACCGAAGATGCTGTCCACCATCGTGCCGGTCGATAAGATCCGCGAGGTCATCGGCTCCGGCGGCAAGGTCATTCAGAAGATCTGCGCCGAGTGCGACGTTACCATCGATATCGAGGATGACGGCCACTGCTATGTTGCGGGCATTGATATTGAGAAGTGCCGCCGCGCTATGGACATCATCGACACCATCGTCAACGACCCGGAGCCGGGCTCCTATTACAGCGGCCGCGTGACGAGAATCATGGACTTCGGCGCGTTTGTGGAGATTGCCCCGGGCAAGGAAGGCCTTGTGCATATCTCTCAGCTCGACATCAAGCGCACGGAGAACGTCACGGATGTCGTCAATGTCGGCGATATCGTGAAGGTCAAGGTGCTTGAAATCGACGATAAGGGCAGACTGAACCTCTCCCGCCGCGAAGCGCTGATCGACCTTGACGGTGCCGTGCCGGAGAACGTCCTGCCGGAGAAGCAGCCGCGCCGTGAGCGCAGCGACCGCCCGCGTGGAGATCGTCCGCGCCGCGACAGAAACGACAGACACTAAGTTCGATAACAGGGGACAAGCCGAGGCTTGTCCCTTTTTGTTTTCTAAACCGGAAAGGCATGATAAACGTGGAAACGAAACTTGTTTTACTCGGTACGGGCACACCAAACGCCTGCCCGTGGGCGAGCGGTCCGGCTTCCGCCGTCGTTGTCGACGGCCATGCGTACCTCGTCGATTTTGGCCCCGACGTCGTAAGACGCGCAGCGGAAGCGTACCGCCGCGGCGACCTCATTTTGCAGGAGATCCGCGATGCGGGCTACACGGGCAAGATCGTAAACGGCGAAGACTTAGACGTTTTTAACGCCTGAGTTTTTGCAAAAAGGCTTTCTTTTTGCGTTGTTTCCATGTATAATGGAGCAGAAAAGAGAATGGGGAAAGGACGTTTTTGCCGCGAATTTGCGGTGAAAACAAATAAAATCATGGATTTAAATACAGTAAAAACCGTTGTGGTGAAAATCGGCACCTCAACCTTGACATACGAAAACGGCAAAATGAACCTGCGCCGCATCGATAAGCTCTGCCGCACGCTGTGCGACCTGCAAAACGACGGCCGTCGCATCGTGCTCGTTACGTCCGGCGCCATTGGCGTGGGCATGGGCAAGCTCGGATTGCCGGAGCGCCCGGACGACACCGCCAAAAAGCAGGCGCTTGCCGCCATCGGCCAGTGCGAGCTGATGTTTGCCTACGATAAATTCTTCGGCGAATATCATCAGAACGTCGCGCAGGTCTTGCTCACGGCAGATGTCACCTCGCAGCCCATCAGCCGCCGCAACGTGGAAAATACATTCCGTGAGCTGCTCGACATGAACGTCATTCCAATCGTCAACGAAAACGATACCGTTGCGGTCGATGAGCTCGAGGGTCGCAATTTCGGCGATAACGATACGCTTTCCGCCATCGTCGCAAGCATTATAAACGCAGACGTGCTGATGATCTTAACGGACATCGACGGCGTATACGACAAAAACCCGAAGGCCTATCCCGACGCAAAGCGTCTCAGCGTCATCGAGAAGATCGACGACGAGGTGCGTGCCATGGCGGGCGGGGCAGGCTCCGCACGCGGTACAGGCGGCATGGCGACGAAAATTCGTGCCGCAGAGATTGCAGGGTGTGCAAATATCCCGACATATATCCTCTCCGGCGAAGATCCGGAGAACCTCTACCGCATTTTCGACGGTGAGGACATCGGCACGGTGTTCATGCCGTAATTTACAGAAAGGAACACAACGCGTATGACAGAACTTCAAAAAATGGGTGCCGCAGCCCAAAAAGCCGCCGCCGTTCTGCGCACCGCGGGCGAAAAAAAGCGCACGGCATTAAACGCCGCCGCGGCTGCCCTGCGCGCGCGTCAGGCAGAAATTCTTGCCGCGAATGAAGAAGACCTTAAAGCCGCAAAAGAAAACGGCATGAGCGAAGCCATGCTCGACCGCTTGGCGCTCACGCCTGCCCGCATTGAGGGCATGGCAAAGGGCGTGGAAGACGTATCCGCCCAACGCGACCCCGTGGGCCGCATTTTAAGCGGCGAAACGAACCCCAAAGGGCTTAAAGTGGAAAAAATCACGGTGCCGATGGGTGTTATCGGCATCATTTACGAAGCGCGTCCGAACGTGACGAGCGACGCGGCTGCGCTGTGCCTTATGGCGGGCAGTGCCGTCATTCTGCGCGGCGGCAAGGAAGCGTTCCGCTCCAATAATGCCATCGCCGAGGTTCTGCGCGATGCGATAGAATCCGCCGGCCTCCCGCGCGACAGCGTTCAGCTTGTACAGGATACCTCCCGCGCGTCCAGCGTGGAGCTCATGGGCATGACGGAGTACCTCGATTTGCTCATTCCGCGCGGCGGCGCAGGGCTTATCCGCGCCGTGGTGGAAAACGCCAAGGTACCGGTCATCGAGACCGGCGTCGGCAACTGCCACGTGTATGTCGACAAAGACGCAGACATCGAAATGGCGGCGAATATCATTTTCAACGCGAAAACCTCCCGTCCGTCCGTCTGCAACGCCATCGAAACGATCTTGGTGCACAAGGACATTGCCGAAGCGGCGCTGCCCGTCATCTCAAATAAGCTCAAAGAGAAAAATGTAGAGCTGCGCGGCGATAAGCGCACATGCGAACTTCTGCCCGAAGCCAAACCCGCGACCGAAGCGGACTGGGCGACGGAATACCTCGATTATATCTTAGCCGTGCGCGTCGTAGACAGCCTTGACGCGGCTATCGCGCACATTGCGCAGTATTCTACCGGCCACAGCGAGTGCATCGTCACCGAGAACCTCCGTGCGGCGGAGCGGTTCACGGCACAGGTCGATGCGGCGGCGGTCTATGTAAATGCGTCCACGCGCTTCACGGATGGCGGCGAACTCGGGCTCGGCGCGGAGATCGGCATCTCCACGCAGAAACTGCACGCCAGAGGCCCCATGGGCTTAAATGAGCTCGTTTCCTACAAATTCATCATCCGCGGCGACGGTCAGATCAGATAAGCAGATAAAAGAGCGCGAACAAAAGCTCCGCACTGCCGCCTTCGTTGTAAAGCAAAAGGAGGAGTGCAAGCAAAAGCGTGCGCTCCTTGTCTTTTAGCAGCGTATCGAGAGGAGAAAGAGCTCTATTCGGAGCAGCCTGAAATTCCTTCGGTATTTCAGTTGACGTTTCCGCATTTCCCTGCGGCGATTCCTCCGTTGGCTTTTCCGGCGGGGGCGGCGCGTTATGCGCCGAGCGCCCCTGCATTTCCCGCGCGCGGCGCAAGGCTTCTTCCACGGCGCGTGCGTCCGGCATGTTACTCGGCATTTTACCCCGCCTTTCTCAAAGAATATTCTGTAAAACGCCGCTCTCTTTCAAAAGCGGCAAAAGGTGCAAGAGCTTCAAAATTTTCGAGGCTTCATCCAGCTTTTTCTGCCGTGCTTCGCCGAGCAAAGGGCGCAGCGCCGCAAGCAGTCGCGTGGAGTCATCTTCGCGGTTTGCGCTTGCCAAAAGCGGCGCGGCGCGCAAAAGCATCGCCGTCATCGGATCGCTGTTGTTTAGAGTGTTCAGCAAATTGAGCGGCGCGGCGGCCGCCGGTTTTTGCTGCACGGGCGGCGGAGCCGGGGCAGGGGCTTGCGGCGGATTCATGCCAAGCGAGTTCATCACGCCCTGCAGCTGCGCCATGCTTTGCGGGTCGTTTAAAATGGATTGTACGGCTGCGGCCAGGTCTTCCACCGCCGCTCACCTCCTTTCTATTTTTTGCCGCCGAGAGCCTCAAATAGTTTCTGCGCGGCAGGTGTGGAAAGCAGCTTTTTCGCGGCCTCCGGGTCGCTTAAAACGCGGTTTAGCTGCGAAGCCGCCGCGTTATTTTGACCGCCCGTAATGTTCTGCAGGTCGCCGTTTTCGGCGGCGGTGCGCAGCGCTTCCGGCGTGGTGTGCAGCCGTTTCGCCGCCAAAGCCAAAAGAGATTGCATTTCACGTTCGTTCATGGTAAACCCTCCCTTTAGGGAAACTTCCGTTTACAGTTTATGCGCGGCGCGAAAAAATGAGACCTCATCTGTGTTAAATTCAAAAGAAGGAGAATTTTCATGAAACTGCTGGTTTTTTCGGATTCCCACGGCATGCCGCTCTATATGCGCGAAACGCTCGAGAAGCACAGAGACGTGGATGCCGTCATTTTTCTCGGCGACGGGCAAAACGATTTTCAAATGATGCGCGCCCTGTTCCCGAATATCGCATTTTACTCCGTGCGCGGCAACTGTGACCTCGGCTGCGCAGACGTGCCGGTACGCGAAATTTTAGACCTTGACGGCGCTAAAATTTTCTGCACACACGGGCACCTTTACCATGTGAAATCGGGGCTCTATACCGTTGTGTGCGCCGCAAGGGAGGCGGGGGCGAATCTTTTGCTGTTCGGCCACACGCACGAGGCGCTCGAGACCTACGACGACGGGCTGTATATCTTAAACCCCGGCTCCTGCTCGGGCTTTCGCGCGACCTGCGGACTGGTTGATATTTCGCCCGCCGGGATACTAACAAATGTTTTACACATAAATTGACATGGAGCGATGCAATTTGTCATTGACATTGCACAGATAAAATGGTAATCTAATTATAGCGTGTAGGTGCGGGTCATCTGCATTTAACATAAGGCAGATACGTTTTTTCGCACTGCCGAAAATTTAAACCATGGAAGGAAGAATAGAGTATGACCGAGTATGAAAGATGGCTTAGCGTCGAACTGGACGATCCCGACTTGAAAGAGGAGCTGCTTTCCGTTAAGGATCAGCCCGAGGAGATAAACGACCGTTTTTACAGAGACCTTGCTTTCGGCACCGGCGGCCTTCGCGGTGTCATTGGCGCAGGCACGAATCGCATGAACGTCTACACGGTGCGCAAGGCGACACAGGGCCTTGCAAACTACCTGAATAAGCACAACACGGAGGGTAAGCCCCTTTCCGTTGCCATTGCACACGACAGCCGCAACAAGGGCGTGCTGTTCTCCAAAGAGTCCGCAGCGGTGCTCGCCGCAAACGGCATCAAGGCGTACCTCTACCCGCAGCTCATGCCGACCCCGGCGCTGTCCTTCGCTGTGCGTCACCTGCACTGTGATGCAGGCATCTGCGTTACCGCAAGCCACAACCCGGCAAAGTACAACGGCTATAAGGCCTACGGCAACGACGGCTGCCAGGTAACGGAAGGCATGGCAGACGGCATTATGGCGGAGATCGAAGCGCTCGATATTTTCGCGGACGTGAAGAAAATCCCGTTTGAGGAGGCGCTCGCTTCCGGCAAGGCGGAATATATTGGCGAAGAGACCGTCAACGCGTTCATCGACGCGGTTTACGGCGTGAGCATCCTCGGTAAGCCGGCGGATAACCTCAAGCTCGTCTACACCCCGCTCAACGGCAGCGGCAAAATGTGCGTGCTGCGCATCCTCGACTGCATCGGCGTGAAGGATATCACCGTTGTGCCGGAGCAGAGCGAGCCGGACGGCAACTTCCCCACCTGCCCGTACCCGAATCCGGAAATCCGCGAAGCACTCCAGAAGGGCCTTGATCTCTGCAAGACCGTAAAGCCCGACCTGCTGCTCGCGACCGATCCGGACTGTGACCGCGTAGGCATCGCCGTCAACCAGCACGGCGAGTATGTGCTCATGACCGGCAACGAAGTGGGCATTCTGCTCCTGAACTTTATTGCACAGTGCAAAACGGAGCTCGGCACCATGCCGAAGGACCCGGTCGCGGTCACGACGATTGTTTCCACCGATATGGTCAACGACATCGCGAAGGATTACGGCATTGAAATTCGCCGTACCCTCACCGGCTTCAAGTATATCGGCGACCAGATCGCTTTGCTTGAGAGCGAAGGTCACCCGGAGCGCTACCTGCTCGGCTTTGAAGAGAGCTACGGCTACCTCTCCGGCGGCTATGTGCGCGATAAGGACGCCGTGGACGGCAGCATGATCATCTGCGAAATGGCTTCCTACTACAAAGAAAAGGGCATGACGCTCGTCGATGCCATCAATGTTCTGTACGAAAAGTATGGCTACTACAAGAACGCCCTGTGCAACTTCGCGTTTGAGGGCGAAGACGGCATGAAGAAGATGAATTCCATCATGGATCATCTGCGCCACAACGCTCCGGCAGAGATTGCCGGCTTCAAGGTCGTCGGCGACAGCGACTATCAGCTTTCCGTGCGCACAGAGGGTGCGGAGAAGACGGAGATCACACTTCCGAAGTCCAACGTGCTCGAGTATCGTCTGGAGAACGGCAGCAAGCTCATCGTCCGCCCGTCCGGCACAGAGCCGAAGATCAAAATTTACCTCTCCGGCAAGGGTAAAACCGCCGCAGAGTCCGATGAGATCATCGCAAAAATGGAGAAAGCGGCAACCGAACTGCTCGGTCTGTAATTTCTACATAAGCTAAAAAAGGGGCAGAGTTCCGGTTTCCTCCGGGGTTCTGCCCTTTTTGCACAAAAAGATGTCCGCCGATGTCCTGTGATGTCCTCTTGACTGTCGCTTTTTCGCTCACCTCAGCAAGGAAAGAAAATATGTTCGAGAAAACCGTTGCTTTTTTTCGACGGATTTAGTATAATAGAGGCAGTAAAAAAAGAGTTTTACCTTTGGAAACCGCAGCCTTTTGAACAAGGTTGGCGAAAACTTTAACCACGCTCGACGGAAACACAATCCATCAGGAACCATAACCCAAATTTCAAAAGAAGTGAGGATATAACCATGGCGAAGGAAAATAAAAGCCCCGTAAGCAAAAAAGTGGAGGACATCAAGCCCGAAGACAAGCGCAAAGCGCTTGAGACTGCGTTGACGCAGATTAAAAAGCAGTTCGGCGAGGGCGCTGTCATGCGCCTTGGCCAGAACAACGGCATGCACGTGGATGCGATCTCCACCGGCTCTCTTTCGCTGGACCTCGCGCTCGGTATCGGCGGTCTGCCGCGCGGCAGAATCATTGAGATCTACGGGCCGGAATCCTCCGGTAAGACAACCTTGGCGCTCCACTGCGTCGCCGAAGGCCAGAAAATGGGCGGCAACGCGGCGTTTATCGACGTGGAGCACGCACTTGACCCGGTCTATGCGTCCGCGCTCGGCGTAGACGTGGATTCTCTGCTCGTTTCGCAGCCGGATACCGGCGAACAGGCGCTCGAGATCACCGAGGCGCTCGTGCGCTCCAACGCCATCGATGTTATCGTTGTGGACTCCGTGGCGGCGCTCGTTCCGCGCGCGGAGATCGAGGGCGAAATGGGCGACAGCCATGTCGGCTTGCAGGCGCGTTTGATGTCGCAGGCGTTAAGAAAGCTTGCCGGTGCCATCTCGAAGTCAAACTGCGTCGCCATTTTCATCAACCAGCTGCGCGAAAAAGTCGGCGTTGTCTACGGCAACCCGGAGGTCACGCCGGGCGGCCGCGCGCTGAAATTCTACTCCTCCGTGCGTCTCGATGTGCGCAAGAAGGAGGTTTTGAAGAGCGGTACCGACATCATCGGCTCCCGCACAAAGGTCAAGGTTGTGAAAAACAAGGTTGCGCCGCCGTTCCGTGAGGTCGAATTCGACATCATGTACGGGCAGGGCATCTCGAAGGTCGGCGACCTGCTTGACCTTGCCGAAAGGCTCGAGATCGTGCAGAAGAGCGGCGCGTGGTTCTCGTATAACGGCACGCGTATCGGTCAGGGCCGCGACAATGCGAAGAACTTCCTGCGCGACAACCCGGATATTTTTGAGGAAATTTCCGAGCTCGTCCGTCAGAATGCGGATAAGCTCTACGCAAAGTCCATCAAGGGCGGCAGTGCGCCGAAGCCCGTTGAAAAGGCCGAGGAGGAAGAATCCCCCGAGCAGGCGGAGAACACCCGTAAGAACGTGCAGGCAGACATCGACATCACGGTCGATGACGACGAATAATGAAGATCACAGACATCGCCTCGCGCCGCCACAGGCTTTCACAGCTTTATATTGACGGCGAAGCGGCGGTGAAGGTGGACACGGAAACGCTTTTGCGCCGCGGCATTGCCATCGGCGACGAGCTCGACGATGAGGAACTGCACGCGCTTTTGCAGGCCTCCGCAAAGCACCGCGCCGAGGAAAAGGCGCTGTACCTTTTGGAGCACCGCGCCCACTCCAAAAAAGAGCTGGAAAACAAGATCACCCGCGCGGAATTTGACCGCGAGGCTGCCCGAAGCGCCGTGGAGCACATGGAAGAGCTGGGCTTACTAAACGACGAGGACTACGCTCGCCGCCTTGCAAACGAGCTTTTCACACGCAAAAGATTCGGCGCGCGCCGCGTAAAGCAGGAGCTGCGCCAAAAGGGCATTGACGACGCGCTCATCGCCGCGGTGATGAACGAGTTTTCCACAGAACGTTCGGAAACAGAGGAAAACATCCGCGCCATTTTGGAGCGAAAGTATCCCATGGCGCGCGAAGACGAAAAAGTGCGCCGCCGTGCCGTAGCCGCCTTGCAGCGCTACGGCTACGGTTTCGACGAGATCTTCTCTGTCTTAAATTCAGAAGAATGACCGTAAAACGGCGCTGCTTTGGTTGCAGGGCCGTTTTGTGCGTTGCGCGAGACGGACAGGGTGTGCAAAAAAAGCATGATTTCCGGGCGGCAAGCGTGTTTTGCGCGTATAATTGTATGATTTTTGTGAACGGGCGGCATTTCGATTGAAAAGCCGCTCGTTTTCTGCTAAAATAGGTAGCGGCAGAACAGAAATTATATAAGGGCATGTCTAAAGTTTGGATATGCACCGAGAAAGGGTTATATACATGGCAATTAAAGTGGGAATGGTCAGCCTTGGCTGTGCCAAAAACCAGGTGGACGGCGAAATGCTGATGGCGAACCTGAAAAACGCGGGTTTTGAGCTGTGCGATGACGCTGCGCTTGCAGACGTTGCAATCGTGAATACCTGCGGCTTTATCGACAGCGCGAAGCAGGAATCCATCGATGAAATTCTGGAGCTTGCGACACTGAAAAAAGAGGGCCGCATCAAGAAGATTGTGGTGACGGGATGTCTTGCGGAGCGCTACCGCGAGGAAATTCACAAAGAGCTGCCCGAGGTGGACGGTGTGTTCGGCATCGGCGCGAACGCGGACATTGCGGCGTGCATTGAAAGTGCAATGAATGATTTTACGGAGAGCTTTCCCGAAAAGAGCAAAATGCCGCTGTGCGGCGAGCGCGAGCTTTCGACCCCGAGCTATTTTGCGTATATTAAGATTGCAGAGGGCTGCGACAACAAATGTACTTACTGCGCGATTCCGATGATCCGCGGCGGCTACCGCAGCCGCACGATGGAGAGCATTGAGGAAGAAGCGCGCGGTCTCGTTGAAAACGGCGCGAAGGAGCTCATTCTTATTGCGCAGGATACGACCCGCTACGGCATTGACCTGTACGGCGAATATTCCCTTGCAAAGCTGATGCGCCGCCTGTGCAAAATTGACGGCCTCAAGTGGCTGCGCGTGCTCTATTGTTACCCGGACGCTTTGACGGACGAGCTTTTGGAGACGATGGCGGAGGAAGAGAAGATTGTGAAGTATATCGATCTGCCGCTGCAGCACGCTTCCGCACGCGTTTTAAAGCGCATGAACCGCACCGGTGACCGTGAGAGCCTGACGGCGCTGATGAAGAAGATCCGCGAGAAGATTCCGGGCGTGACGCTGCGCACAACGCTTATTACGGGTTTCCCGGGCGAGACGGAGGAGGAATTCACCGAGCTTGCGGAATTTGTGAAAGACATTGAATTTGAGCGCCTCGGCTGCTTTGTCTACTCGCAGGAGGAGGGCACGCCGGCGGCTTTGATGCCCGACCAGATCGACGACGAGGTGAAGAATCACCGCGCGGAGATCATCATGGAGTCACAGATGAATATTATGGACCGCCTTGGCGAAAAGCAGGTTGGGAGGGACATCACCGTGTTGACGGAGGGCTTTGACCGCTACGCCGAATGCTGGTTCGGCCGCAGCGCCATGGACGCGCCGGACATTGACGGCAAGGTGTTTTTCTCTGCGGAAACGAAGCCGTACTACGGTGAAATGGTAACGGTGCACGTGGACGAGGCCATTGACGGCGACCTGTTCGGTACGCGCGTCTAAACGGGAGAACCGCTATGAATTTACCGAATAAACTGACGATACTGCGCATCATCTTAGTGCCGTTTTTTGTGCTTTTCATGCTGCTTTCCGGCGACATATTCCCACACCGCAATTTAGTGGCGCTGGCAATTTTCGGCATTGCGTCGTACACCGACCACTTGGACGGCAAAATCGCGCGGCGCGATCACCTCATCACAAATTTCGGCAAGCTGATGGATCCCTTGGCCGATAAGATCATGGTGATGTCGGCGCTTGTCTGCTTTGTGGCGAACGGCATGACGAACACGGTATTTGTGCTCCTTATTATGGTCCGCGAATTTGCCGTGACGTCCATCCGCCTTATTGCGGTGGAGCAGGGCAGGGTGATCCCGGCGAACAACTGGGGCAAGGCGAAAACCGTATCGCAGATTGTCGCAATCTGCATCGTGCTGTTGACGCAGTACATTCTCGACCTTGGCGCATACGGCATTTTGGCTTTGCCGACGGAGACGCTTTCTCCGATATTTACATGGGTGAATTTTGTCGTGATGGCGATTGCAACCTTGCTCGCCGTCGTTTCCGGCATCATTTACGCCAAAGACGCAAAAGATTTATTTACAGAGCTGTGATTTGAATTTCGCGCTTACATTACCCCTTTGGAAGGACCTTAGCATTCCCTATGAAAATTACCGTTATCGGCTGCGGCCGTTGGGGCACGTTTATTGCGTGGTACCTCGATAAGATCGGCCACAGTGTTTCCCTTTACGGGCGGAAAAGCTCTGCCCACATGCAAAAGCTCATCGAAACCCGTACGAACGGGCTTGTAGAGCTGCCCGAAACCTTACATCTGACAAATTCTTTGGACGCTGTGAAAGACAGCGACGTGATTGTAATCTCCGTCAACTCGCAGGGCCTGCGCGGCCTGATGCGCGAGCTTCAGCCGTTTGAGCTGAAAAATAAAATTTTCGTGCTGTGCATGAAAGGCGTGGAGATTGAAACCGGCATGCGGCTTTCCCAGGTGTGTGCCGCGGAGTGTGACAACTCGAACGCGGTCGCCGTTTGGGTTGGTCCCGGCCATGTACAGGAGTTTGCGGCCGGTGTGCCGAACTGCATGGTCATTGACAGCGACAGCGAAGACGCAAAAAAGACGCTGGTGGAATCATTCGGCAGCGACCTCATTCGCTTTTACTACGGACAGGACCTCATCGGCAATGAGATCGGTGCGGCGGCGAAGAATGTCGTCGGCATTGCTGCCGGTATGCTGGACGGCCTTGGGCTTTCGACGTTAAAAGGCGCTTTGATGGCGCGCGGCACGCGTGAGATTGCGCGGCTGATTGACGCTTTAGGCGGCAACGAGCTTTCGGCTTACGGGCTTTGCCACCTCGGCGACTACGAAGCGACGCTGTTTTCGCCGTATTCGCACAACCGCATGTTCGGCGAGAAGTTTGTGAAAAACGAGCCGTACACCGATTTGGCGGAGGGCTATTACGCCGTGGACGCGCTTTTGCGCCTTGGCAAGACGGTTTCGGCCGATTTACCGATTTGCCGCGCGGTATACAATGTGTTGTATAAAGGCGAAAATGCGCACGATGAAGTCAACGCTTTGTTTACAAGGAGTATAAAAAATGAGTTTTGAGCTTCAAGGCAGCGGGACGTATGAAGACGTCGTTTTGCAGGCGAAGGCACTCATTGAAGACGAGCCGGAGCTTGTGCCGAACATGGCAAACCTTTCGGCACTGTTGAATCTAACACTGAAAAACATCAACTGGGTGGGCTTTTACACGGTGCAGCCGGACGGTAATTTGCTGTTGGGGCCGTTTCAGGGTAAACCGGCGTGCATCCGCATCAAAGCGGGGCGCGGCGTGTGCGGCACAGCGCTTGCGGAGAAGAAAACGCTGCGCGTAGCGGACGTGCACGCGTTCCCGGGGCATATTGCCTGCGACAGCGCGAGCCGTGCGGAGATTGTGGTGCCGGTGATGAAAGACGGAAAAGTCTATGCTGTTTTGGATGTGGACAGCCCGCTTGAAGATCGCTTTACCGCAGAAGATGAGGCATTTCTCACGAAAATCGCTGCGCTTTTGGCGGAAAAATTTTGAATCAATAAGCGGATGACCGCTTAAAAATAAGAGTACATACCCGAAAAATCAAAGAGAGGAAGCGTTTTTATGACGAATGAAGTGATTCAGAACATTTTGACCCGCTGCAGTGTCCGCGCGTATGACGACCGCCCGGTGGAGAGAGAAAAGATCGATACGCTTTTGCAGTGCGCTGTGCATGCACCGAGCGCGATGAACCGCCAGACATGGCATTTTTCTGCTGTTTTAAATCGCGAGAAAATCGCGAAGCTTGCGGTGGCTGTGGGCAAGGCGCTCGGCAACGAGAAGTATGACATGTATAAGCCCGCCGCGCTTATCATTCCGTCGAACGAGCTGATTGGCGACACGGGTATCACGTCCTGGGACAACGCTTGCGCGCTTGAAAATATCTTCCTCGCGGCGCATTCCATGGGGCTTGGTACCGTGTGGATCAACCAGCTTTCCGACACGTGCGACGTGCCCGAGGTGCGCGCCGTTTTGACGGAGTTTGGCGTGCCGGAGAACCACAAGGTATTCGGCATTGCGGCCATCGGTTATGCGGCAGCAGAAACGCCTGTGAAGGAGAAGAAATTCCCCGTTACGTATGTGGAGTAAAGAAAAGTAAAGTGAAAGCGCCTGCAAGGTTTGACCCTGCGGGCGCTTTTTAGTAGCTAAAAAGTCTGCCTTTGTCGTTCCGTTTACCGAACAGCTTTCCGGCGGCGGAATTTTCGATGAACCACGTGCGAAAAGCTTTGCGTACGGTAGGATTGAAATATACGCGCCGGGAAACGGGTGCGGCTTTCTCCTGAGATGTCAAATTAAAATCCTATTTCGTACTTTTATTTTTGTAACCGCTTGAAAAATGGGAGAAAAGGTGTTAGAATGGGCGTGTGCGCGTTTAGAGCGCGGTTTAAGAATAGGCGTTATAGGGTATCAAAGGGGGAGGACGTTTGGAAAAAACAAAAAACGGGATCACGGAAGGTGTTATTTGGAAACAGCTTTTGCTTTTCTTCTTTCCGATCTTGATCGGCACTTTTTTTCAGCAGTTGTATAACACGGTTGACACGATCATTGTCGGTCAGTTTGTCGGCACCGAGGCGTTGGCGGCTGTGGGCACGACGGGCACGGTCATCAACCTGCTTGTAGGCTTTTTTGTCGGCGTAGCTTCCGGCGCGACGGTCATTATTTCGCAATATTTCGGCGCAAACGACCGCGAAAATCTTTCTAAATCTGTCCACACGTCCATGGCGCTGGCGGTGGCAGGCGGCGTTGTCATTATGGTCATCGGCATTGTGACGGCGCGCCCGACAATGCTGGCGATGGGTGTGCCGGACGACATCATGGATGACGCGGTTTTGTACATGAACGTATATTATCTTGGCATCATCGGCAACCTGATTTATAATATCGGCACAGGTATTCTGCGCGCCATCGGCGACAGCCGTATGCCGCTGTACGTTTTAATTGTGTGCTGCCTTGCAAACGTGGTACTCGATTTATTGTTCGTGGTGGTGTTTCACTGGGGTGTGTTCGGTGTAGCGTTTGCGACGATTCTATCGCAGCTGATCAGCGCCGTGCTTTTGATGATCCGTCTGATGGGCACGCAGGAAGCATACCGTGTGGAGCTGCGCAAAATTCGCTTTCACAAGGACATTCTAAAGAATGTGGTCCGCATCGGCTTGCCGGCCGGCTTGCAGTCTGTGATGTATTCATTCTCGAATATCCTCATTCAGGCGAGCATCAACAGCTTTGGCACGACGGCTATCGCGGCTTGGGCGGCCATCGGCAAGATTGACGGCTTTATCTGGATGGTGATGAACGCGTTCGGCATTGCGGTGACGACATTTGCCGGGCAGAACTTCGGCGCACGCCAGTATGACCGCATGAAGCGCTGCACGCGTGTGGGGCTTGGCATGTGCCTTGGCACGATCCTCGCGCTTTCCGCGCTGCTGTTTATTTTCCGCTATCAGCTTTTGATGTTCTTTACGGGCGATGCGGAGGTTGTGAATATCGGTGCGCAGTTCTATTTGGTATTGGCGCCGTCCTACTTTACGTTTGTTTTTATCGAGATTTTGTCCGGCGCGATTCGCGGTGCCGGCGAGGCTTTGCAGCCGATGCTCATCACCTGCATCGGCGTATGCGGTCTGCGCGTAGTGTGGATATTGCTTGTGGTTCCATATTGGCACACGATGCAGATGGTCGCGATGAACTACCCGGTATCATGGGTCATCACGGCGGTGATCTTCGTTATTTATTATTTGCGAGGCAAGTGGCTTGACCGCTGCATCAAACGCGAGCACGACCCGCAGCATGGCACTGCGACGGAAGCGTAAAGCAAAAAGCATCTCGGCTAAGCCGAGATGCTTTTTTTACAGCTCAAACTCCATGATGCCGCAGTTTGGAAGCTTGAAGGCGGCGTAGTCGGTGTTTTTGACATCTAAGAAGTAGGTGCGGATCATGCGGCAGATGCCGCCGTGGCAGACGAGGAGCGTGGTGGGACCGTTTTCGGCTTTCAGCTTGTTTAAAAGCGGGTAGAGCCGACCGGCTAAGTCCAGCATGGATTCGCCGCCGGGGTAGCGTACGGCGAACTCGCGCTTATTTGCGTTGAACGCTTCGCCGTCCCAGTCGGTATTTTCGTAGATGCCGTAGTTTTGCTCGATGAGCCGCTGTTCGGTCTCGATGGTATCTATGCCGATCTCGTCTGCGATGAGCCTTGCGGTGTGTTGGGCGCGCAGGAGCGGGGAGGCGATGATGCGCTTGATGCCTTTATCTTGGAGGCTGCGCCCGGCTTCTTTTGCCTGCGCGATGCCTTTTTCGGTGAGGTCGATATTCGTGAGGCCGCAGACGCGGTGTGCAGCGTTCATGGGTGTTTCGCCGTGGCGTGTGACGTACAGTTTCATCTTACAACTCCCTTTACGCTTTTTCCGCGATGCTGTAAAGCAGCTTTTCGGTGTCTTCCCAGCCGAGGCAGGGGTCTGTGATGGATTTGCCGTGGATCATCTCCGGGCAAATCTTCTGCGCGCCCTCGAAGAGGTAGCTTTCAATCATGACGCCCTTGACGAGCTTGTGTATGGCGGGGTCGTAGGAACGGCTGTGCAGCACCTCGCTGACGATGCGGATCTGCTCTTTGAACTTTTTGCCGGAATTCGAGTGGTTGACATCCACGACGCAGGCGGGATTTTCGAGCCCGCTTTCTTCGTAGAGGGAGGCGAGACGTTTTAAATCCTCGTAGTGGTAGTTCGGGATAGTTGTGCCGTATTTATCAACGCCGCCGCGCAAAATAGCGTGGGCGAGCGGGTTGCCGGTAGTGGTGACGTCGCACCCGCGATAGATGAAGTTGTGCGCGCTTTGGGCGGCTTTGATGGAGTTCATCATGACGGCAAGATCGCCGGAGGTGGGGTTTTTCATGCCGGCGGGGATATCCATGGAGCTTGCAGTCAGACGGTGCTGCTGGTTTTCGACCGAGCGCGCGCCGATGGCTTCGTAGGACAGAAGGTCATCCAAATAGCTGCGGTTTTCGGGGTACAGCATTTCGTCTGCGCATGTGAGGCCGGTCTCCTCAATGGCGCGCATGTGCATTTTGCGGATGGCGATGATGCCGCCGAGCAGGTCAGGGGCTTTATCGGGGTCCGGCTGGTGCAGCATGCCCTTGTAGCCCTCGCCCGTGGTGCGGGGCTTATTGGTGTAGATGCGTGGAATCAGAATGAGGCGGTCTTTCACCTGCTCGTTCACACGGGCAAGGCGGCGGGTGTATTCGCAGACGCTTTCTTCGTTATCCGCCGAGCAGGGGCCGACGATGACGAGAAATTTATCGGACTCTCCGCGGAACACGGCGGCAATCTCTTTATCGCGCGCGGCTTTGATTTCTTTGATGTGCTCCGGGACGGGAAATTCGGCTTTGAGGGCCGCCGGGTTCGGCAGCTCTTTGTTAATGGTCATGGACATAGGGGTGCTCCTTTGATTACTCGAGTTCTGTATTTTGTGATAAATAGCGGGCGATGGCTTCGTCGCTGTACGAGAGCAGATGCCCGTAACGCACGGCGATTTGGCGGCGGTTTTCGCCCGTATAGTTGTTTTCGGCGATGAGGGTTTGTTTATCGTGTTGGATGCTTAAGAATTCTTTAAGGTCACGGTCTTCGCGGTAGAAAACGATGTTTTGCTTGCCGCGGTTCAACGAGACCGGGAAAAGGTCGGTGATGAGCGGTTCTTTTAAATAATACGCTTTGCAGCCGTACTTTCGGGCAACTGCTTCACACGCGGGGAGAAAATCTGCGCCGAGTGCGTTTTGAAGTTCGTCTTCTGTGAACGGGTGGCTGAGCGCGATGCGCTTTACGCCGGCACGGACAACCTCGCAGAATGCCTCGCACACGCCGAGTGCGAAGGAATAAGCATCGATTTGTTTGGACATGGTAAATATTCTCCTTAACGCCAGCCGCCCGAAATGACGAGTGTTTCACCGGTGATGTACGGGCTTTCGGCTAAAAATCTGACGCCTGCGGCGACCTCTGCCGGGGTGCCTGCGCGTCCGAGGGGAATCTCCTCGCACAGCGCTTTTTTCTCGTCTTCGGACAAATGGGCGTTCATTTTGGTATCGATATAGCCGGGTGCGACGGCATTGACGGTGATGTTCGACGGGGCGAGCTCCAAGGCCAGTGCGCGGGTGAGCCCGAGCATACCGGCCTTGGCGGCGGAATATGCGACTTCCATTGCCGCGCCGCTCACGCCCCAAATGGACGAGACATTGACGATAGCGCCGGATTTTTGGCGGATCATGGAGCGGGACGCGCATTGAGAGAGGTAAACGGCGGAGGACAGATTCGTGTCGCACAAAGTTTTCCACTGTGCGGGCGTCATGGTGTCGAAAAAATCGACGAGCGAGATGCCGGCGGCGTTGACGAGAACGTCAATATGCCCGAGTTTTTTTTCGGTGTCCGCCCACACGCGCTCGCATGCGGCGGGGTCGGAAAGGTCGCCGCAGACGGGATAGGCTTCGATGCCGTTTGATTTGAAAGTTTCGGCAAGTTGATTTACATTTTCAATGTGCTTTGCGCCGTGGAGCGCGAGGGCGTAACCTGCGGCGGCGAATTCTTTTGCGATGGCAGCGCCGATCTCACCCGACGCGCCGGTGACTAATACTGTTTTCATTGCATATTCCCCGTGATGTACATTAAAACGGAAAGCGCCGCAAGCGGTGCGGTTTCTGTTCTTAAAATGCGTGGGCCGAGCGTGGCGGGTGCAGCGCCGTATTGTTTAGCGAGCTGTACTTCGGCAGCGTCAAAGCCGCCCTCCGGGCCGATGAAGACGGAAACTTCGGCCTCATCGGGGGAGACGAGCGCGCCGAGCGCTTCGCCTCCGCCTTCGTAGAATAAAATCTTTTTGCCGGGTGCGGTTCTGAGCGCGGACTCTAAATCGGTCATTTTACCGATTTCCGGGATGATGCCGCGGCCGCTCTGCTTTGCGGCTTCAAGCGCGATGCGCTGCAAACGCTCTTGTTTTTTTGAAACGGATTTTGCATCCGGCCGGGAAACGCTGCGGGAAGTCAAAACGGGCACAATCTTCGTGACGCCGAGCTCTACGGCTTTTTGCGTGATGAGCTCCAGTTTATCGGCCTTCGGCATACCGGGATACAGCGTGACGCGCAGGGAGGGTTCGCTTCTGTTTTTAAACTTATCGGTAAGGCGCACCATGACGGTATCGCCCGTGATGCTTTCAATTTCGCCTGTGTAGTCGGTGCCGGCACCGTCCGAAAGCGTGAGGGCGTCGCCCGTGTGCATGCGCAGGGAGCGGGCGATGTGGCGGCCGTCTTCACCGTCTATGACGGCAGAGCCTACGGACGCGGCTTCGTCAAACTGCACGGCAGATGTAAAAAATCTCGGCATATCGGTTCTCCTTATGGAACCACGTATACGCGTGGTTTTGTCTTTTCTATGATACCACGTTTAGGCAGAAAAGCGCAAGGTGTGAAGCACCTTAAAATGCGGACTTTTTCAAAAGCAGTCATTGCGCAAACGATGCGAAAATGCTATACTTAACTATGTATACTTCTAAAGAGGAGAATCACGCTTGGAACAGAGTAAAATTCGCAATTTCAGCATCATTGCACATATTGACCACGGCAAAAGCACGCTTGCCGACCGCATTTTGGAGCAGACCGAGGCGGTCGCGAAGCGCGACATGGAAGACCAGATCCTCGACAACATGGATCTGGAGCGCGAGCGCGGCATCACCATCAAGGCGCATGCTGTGACGCTCGTCTACCGCGCGAACGACGGCGAGGCATATACGTTCAACCTTATCGATACCCCGGGTCACGTGGACTTTAACTACGAGGTTTCCCGCTCACTTGCGGCCTGTGAGGGCGCGGTGCTGGTGGTGGACGCTTCTCAGGGCATTGAGGCGCAGACGCTTGCAAACACGTACCTTGCGGTGGACGCAGGCCTTGAGGTCGTACCGGTATTGAACAAGATCGATCTGATTTCCGCGGACCCGGACAAGGTTGCGGCGGAGATTGAGGACGTCATCGGTATTCCGGCAGAGGACGCGCCGCGCATCAGCGCGAAAACGGGTCTCAACATCAAAGCCGTTATGGAGAAAATCGTGACGGATATTCCCGCACCGCAGGGCGACCCGAACATGCCGCTGCGCGCACTGATTTTCGACTCCTACTATGACGCATACCGCGGCGTTATCGCGTATGTGCGTATTAAAGAGGGAACGGTGCACCCCGGCGACACCATCCGCATGATGGCGGTGGGCAGTGAGTTCACCGTGGTGGAGTGCGGCATTCTGCGCGCGACGTCTTTGGAGCCCGCAAAGAGCCTTTCCGCGGGCGAAGTCGGCTACATTACGGCATCGATCAAAAACGTGCGCGAGGCGCGCGTGGGCGACACCATTACGCTGGCGGACAGACCGGCGGCAGAGCCGCTGCCCGGTTACCGTGCGGTGCAGCCGATGGTTTTCTGTGGCGTGTACCCAGCAGACGGTGCACACTATGCAGACCTTAGAGATGCGCTCGAAAAATTGCAGCTGAACGACGCGGCGCTGACGTTTGAGCCGGAGACCTCCGTGGCGCTCGGCTTCGGCTTCCGCTGCGGCTTTTTGGGGCTGCTGCACATGGAGATTATTCAGGAGCGTCTGGAGAGAGAATATAACCTTGACCTCATCACAACCGCGCCGAGCGTTGTGTACCATATTACAAAGACGGACGGCACAAAGCTTTCCATCGATAACCCGACGAATTACCCTGATCCCTCGCACATTGCACTGGCGGAGGAGCCGATTGCGAACGCGCACATTTACTCCCCGACAGAATTTGTGGGTAACATCATGGAGCTTTGTCAGGACAGACGCGGTATTTTCAAGGATATGAAATACATTGACACCGACCGTGTGGATATTCACTATGAGCTGCCGCTCAATGAAATTATCTACGATTTCTTCGACGCGCTGAAATCCCGCACGCGCGGCTATGCGTCGTTTGACTATGAGCTTATTGGCTACCGCAAGAGCGAGCTTGTGAAGCTGGATATTATGCTGAACGGCGAAGTGGTGGACGCGCTTTCATTTATCATCCACGCGGAAAAGGCGTACCCGCGCGCCCGCAAGATGGTGGAAAAACTGAAGGAGAAAATTCCGCGCCAGTTGTTTGAGGTGCCGGTGCAGGCGTGCATCGGCGGCAAGATCATCGCGCGTGAGACCGTTAAAGCGATGCGCAAGGACGTTTTGGCGAAGTGCTACGGCGGTGACATCACCCGTAAAAAGAAGCTGCTGGAAAAACAGAAGGAAGGCAAGAAGCGTATGCGCCAGCTGGGCACGGTAGAAGTACCGCAGGAGGCGTTTATGGCGGTTCTGAAGCTTGATGAATAAACCGTTTTCGCTGTATATCCACATTCCGTTTTGCAAAAGCAAGTGCCCGTATTGCGATTTCTACTCCGCGCGGCCGGAAGACGACGTATTTGACCGCTATTTGGCGGCGCTGTGTGCGCGGCTTGCAGCGTACGGTGAAAAATACGGCGAACGGCTGTTGCATACGGTATATTTTGGCGGCGGTACGCCGAGTGTGTTCGGTGCGAAAAGACTGTGCCGCGTGCTCGAAAAAGTGAAAGAACAGTTTAATGTTGCCGAAAACGCGGAAATCACGACGGAGTGCAACCCGGCGGATGTAGACGTTTCGTTTTTTGAAACGCTGAAACGCGGCGGGTTCAACCGTATTTCAATGGGTATGCAGTCCGCAAACGAAGCGGAATTGAAAATTCTCGGCCGCAGGCACACGGCGGAAACCGTGCGGGAAGCGGTGAAAGCGGCGAGAGAAGCGGGCATCGACAATGTTTCGGTCGATTTGATGCTCGGCCTGCCGAACTCGAGTTTGGAGACACTGAAAAGCTCAATCGATTTTTGCGCTGCACTCGAGGCCGACCATGTTTCCGCGTATATTTTAAAGATAGAGCCCGGTACGCCGTTTGCAAAACAAGAGCTTAATCTGCCCGATGAGGACGGCACGGCAGACCAGTATTTGTTTGCCGTAAACGAGCTTAAAAAGCGCGGGTACGACCAGTATGAGATCAGCAATTTTGCACGGCCGGGCAAAGAGAGCCGACACAATTTGCAGTATTGGCGGTGCGGGGAATATTTGGGACTCGGTCCCGCGGCGCACTCCTTTATGGAGGGCAGGCGATTTTATTTCCCACGCGATTTAGAGGGCTTTTTAAACGGCAATGCGCCCGCAGACGACGGCGCCGGCGGCGGTTTTTCGGAATTTGCGATGCTGTCGCTTCGGCTGGCCGAGGGGCTGCAAAGAAAGATTTGCGAGACACGATTTGAAAACGGCGGTGCGCTGTTTGACGGGGTTCTGGAAGGTTGTAAGCACTTGCCGAAAAATCTGATACATGCAGATTACGAGCGAATTTCGCTGACCGCGGAGGGCTTTTTGGTCTCCAATGCGATTTTGGCGGAAATTTTGCCGGGATAAAGAAAATTCTCCTTTGGCTGTAGAGCCGAGGGAGAATTTTTTCTATGCTTATTTACTTTTCTTTTCCCTGAAAATCAAGCGAAAAATCAGGCGGACGAGCGGGCCACAGTAAAACATTTGCCACAGCACAGCGCACGGGAAGTTCATGCCCCATGTCTGAATAAACGTGCCGAAGGTGTGGGTGTTTTTAAAAAGCATGGTCGCGATAAGGCTCATGATGGGACACATGATGCAGCAAATGCAGATGGAAACGGCATAGGTGATGAACTGCGGGCGGTCTGTAGGTTTCATAAACGAAAACGCGAGGCGCTTTGCAAGCTTGCCGACGACGAAAAATTCCAGAATAAACGCGATCGGCGCCATAATGGGCAGCTCGTGCAGAGCGAGCAGAAAGGTTTCGCTTGTGACACCGCCGGTGTTCAGCGCGACATTGTAGACAATCATGCCGTAGACCATGATAATAGCCATGATAGCGGTGAAAACGGCGTCCTGTACTTTGTTTTTGGGCATAAAAATTCCTCCTGAATGATAAACTGAAAGCGGCACTTTGATAAAGAGCCTGCCAATGTGTTGTTCGTTATCATTCGGGAGGAATGTGCGTTTCCAATATAAACCATTTAACGGTTTCTATTATACAGGATTTTCGCTCGTTTCATAATAGTTCAAAACGGAGAAAACCGAGGGAGCTGCGGCAAGAATTTTACGAAAAATGTTTACTTCGCTTTTTCGCGCAGTAGTGCGGTGTAGGTTTATTCGATCGATTTTAAGGATTCCGCCATGTCGATTTTGGCGATTTTCTTGCGCATGACGAGGTCGGTGATGACGGTGAACAGCACGACCATGACAACGGTCAAAAGGAAGCTGACGGGTGCGATGACAGCTTTGAAAGAGACCATATCGACGCGGATCTGCATGAGCACAAATGTGTGCAGCAGAACGCCGAGCGGCAGGCCGACGACGATGCCCATCATGGACAAAATGATATTTTCACGGAACACATACGCGCCGGTTTCCCCGGAATGGAAGCCGAGCACCTTGATGGTGGCAATTTCCCTGACGCGTTCGGTCAGATTGATGTTGCCGAGGTTAAACAGGACGATGAACGCGAGTGCGCCGGCGGAAATGAGCACGAGCGCGACGACATAGTTTAGGCTCTGCATCATTTGGTCGATCATATTGCGCGTATCGGTGACGACGGAAACGGAGGATACGCCGTCCGTTTTGGAGAGTGCGGCGGAAAGCGCATATTCGTCTGCGCTGTCGTTTACGCGCAGCAGGAGCGTTTTCGGCTCGTAGCCCTTATCGGCGATCATGGCGTACGTTTCGCCCGTCATGTAGAGGTAATTTTGCACGTAGTTTTCAACTAAACCCGCGACCTTGAGCTCGGCTTTTTCCGTATCCGAAACGGAGACGGTGACGGTATCGCCGGTTTTGATATCGGTGAGCTCGGCGAGTTTTTCGGTGAGCAGCACTTCGCCTTTGCCGGGGTAGGGTACGGTCTCGCCGTCGATGTGCAGATCGAAAATGTCGGTGATGGCGGGGTCGTCGGACGCGACGATGTAAGCGGATTTTGTGATGCTGTCGCCTGTGACGTCACCGGAGGTCATCTGCACGGCGGTGGCGGCATCAAGCTCCGATTTGTGGTCGCTTTCGACTTCGTTGATTTTATCTTCGGTCAGCGTATCGGAGAACTGGGCGCTGACATCGTACTTTTGAATATCATCAAACTGGAAGTTTGCAATGTTCGCGACGGAATCATGGATACCGAAGCCGGTGAGCACCAGCGCGGTGCAGCCCGCAATGCCGAGAATCATCATGATCATGCGCTTTTTAAAGCGGAAAATGTTGCGCAGGGAGACCTTGTGCAGGAATTTCAGGCGCTTCCACAGCGGCGTGATGCGCTCGAGGAAAATGCGTTTGCCGGCGGCCGGGGTCTTCGGGCGGATGAGGTTTGCGGGCATGTTCTGCATCTCGATGCGCAGGGCTAAATATGTGGTGCCCGCCGAGCATAAAAGCGACGCCGCAAGCGCGATGACAAACAGCACGGGGTCATACAGTATGACGAAACCCGGAATGCTATACAGCATGCCGTAGGCCGTCCAGATGACGAACGGGAAAACATAGCCGCCCGCAAAATAGCCGATGACACAGCCGAGTGCGGCGGCGCTGCCGGAATAGAGCAGGTATTTTGCGAGGATGGAGCCGCGGCTGTATCCGAGCGCGCGGAGCGTACCGATCTGTGTGCGTTCGTCGTCGATCATGCGGGTCATGGTGGTGGAGCAGACGAGCGCCGCGATGAGGAAGAAGAAAATGGGGAAGAGCCCCGAGAGCTTTTCGACGATGGTGGAGTCGCTTTCAAACGAGACGTAGCCGGCGTTTGTGTCGCGCGTTAAAACGTAGAGCTCCGGCTTCTTTAAATCGGCGAGCTCTTGTTTGGCATCGGCGATTTTCTGTTCGGCGTCGGAAATTTGCTCATCAAATTCCTTTTTGCCGTCCTCGTAGTCTTTAAGGCCGTCTTCGTATTCGGCTTTGCCGTCGGCGAGCTCTTTTACGCCGTCGTTGTACGAAGCGAGGCCCTCGTTGTACTCTTTGATGCCGTTTTGAAACGTGATGAGCGAGTTATACGCTTCGTCAAGCTTTGCGGTTTGCGTTTTTCTCTGATATTCAAGTTGTGCTATGCCGTCGGTGTAATCGTTTTGGCCGACATCGAGCAACGTGCGCATTTGCGAGAGAGCGGTTTCGGCTTCATCGAGCTGCTTGCCGGTCTCTGTGAGCTGCGCTTCCTGCGCGGTGAGGGCGGCATCCTGTTCGTTTAATACGGCTTCGGCATCGTCGATCTGCGCCTGATTTTGATTCAAAGCGGCGCGCTGCATATCGAGCGCCGTTTGCTGCGCTTCGGCTTCTGCCGGGTCGAGCATATCTTTTACGGCATCAAGCTGCGCCTGCGCTTCGTCGAGTGCGGCAAAGCCCGCCGTGAGCTGCGCTTTTTTCTCGTTTAAGTCGGCGCGTGCGGCGTCAATTTGTGTGCGGGCATCCTTTGCGGCGGCAAGGCCCACTTCATACTGCTCTTTGCCGGACGTGAATTCGGCATATTTTTCAGTGTAGAGCTTTTCGTTTTCCTGCAGCTGCGCGTAACCGGCGTCGATCTGCGCCTGGCTCTCCGCAAGGGCATCCTCTAATTGCTGCTTGCCGCTGTAATATGCGTCAAAGCCGCTTTGCAGGGCGCTCTCCCAAGAAGTGAAGCCGGGCTGAATCTGCTCTGCGCCTGCATCCAACTGTGCTTTGGCATCGTCCAATTGCTTTTTCGCGTCGGCAAGCTCCGTTTCGCCGGAGGTGATGGTCTCTTTTGCATCGTCAAGCTGTGCTTTGGCGTCGGCAAGCTCCGTTTCGGCTTCGGCTTTTTTGTCGTTCAGTTCGTTCTCGGCGTCTGAAATTTCGGCTTTGCCGTCGGACGTGAGACGATCAAAACGCGCGTTGACGGAAGCGGTGGCGGCGGCTTCGACAGTATCGGAGAACGTATCGATGTAATCGTCGTAATCGTCGCTGTATAGCGGGAATTCATCGGTGCAGGTAACGTATAATTCTGTGTAATACTCGAAATCGAAGCCGTCCTCCGGGATGAGAACGAAGCCCTGCAGCGTGCCGTCGCCAAGCGACGTGGTGCCGCGCAGCGTGTGGATGTACAGCGGAGAATCTGCAAGGCCGACCACGGTGTAGGTGCTGTATTTGAAGTTTTTCTTCGTATCTTCGTCGTTGGAGTCGGAAATTTCGATCGTTTGTCCAATCATGTCTTCCGAAAAGCGATTGGAATCTATAAGGCACTCACTGCCGTTTTCAGGCATACGTCCGGCAGTGAGCACAGGCTCGTTGATGTTATCTGTCAGCATATGTGCACGGTAAACGCGCTCTTTGTTGTCGTGCTGCCAGATGAAATCGGCATTCACACTGCCTGCGGCGGCAACCACACCGTCGGCTTTCTGCACGGCGGCAACATCGTCCGCATCAAAGCCGATGGTGGAGATGAGGCGAAGATCGTAGAGTTTCGTATTTTTCACATAGGCGGTCTCGGTGGCGGACATGATGGGACGGGTATCTCGCAGACCCGTGAGAAACGCCACACCCAGCATAATGATGAGCAGGATAGCGATATACCGCCCAAGGCTGCCCGAAATGCTGCGCCGCGTGTTTTTTCTGAGTGCTTTTGTCATGCGTTTTCCGGCTCCCTTCGCGTTACCATTCAATCTGTTCCACGGGCGTGATGTGCTCGTTCATGCGAACGGAGTAAATGTGGCCGCTTTTTACGCGGATGATGCGGTCTGCCATGGCGGCAAGCGCCGCATTGTGCGTGATGATGACGACGGTCATGCCGTCGCGGCGGCAGGTATCCTGCAAAAGCTTTAAAATAGATTTGCCGGTCTCGTAATCGAGTGCGCCGGTGGGCTCGTCGCACAGAAGGAGCTTCGGTTTTTTGGCAAGTGCGCGGGCAATGGAAACACGCTGCTGTTCACCGCCCGAGAGCTGTGCGGGAAAGTTCTGCATGCGGTCATGGAGACCGACGGCGCGGAGCACGTCTTCGGCGGGGATGGCATCGGTGCACAGCTGTGCCGCAATTTCCACGTTTTCGAGCGCCGTTAAATTCGGGATAAGGTTATAAAACTGGAAGACAAAGCCAATGTCATAGCGTCGATAGTTTTCAAGCTGGGTGCGGTTAAAGTGGCTGATGTCGCGTCCGTCCATGCGGACGGTGCCTTTAGACAGCGTATCCATGCCGCCGAGGATATTTAAAAGCGTCGTTTTTCCCGCGCCGGATTCACCGACGATGACGCAGAATTCGCCCTTTTGAATTTCAAAGCTTGCATCGGTTAAGGCGTGCACCTCTACGTCGCCGGTTTTATAAATTTTCGATACATTTTCAAATTCTACAAATGCGCCCATCGTACCGTCTCCTTATACTGCGTTGGTTTCTATATTAAAGTATAACAGAAGCGAGGGAAAAAATCATGGACAGAATATGAAAATTCAGTTGATTTTCAGAGGGGATTTTCGACTTTTGCGGGCGAATACGGCTTTGCGGAGACGAGATCTTTTTTTATGGCGCGGTAAAGGAGGAAGACGGCTAAAAGTGTGGAGAAAATATCGGCGGCGGGTGCGGCGTAAAACACGCCGAAAAGGCCGAACAGACCATGGAGCGAAAGCAGAAGCGGTACATAAACGGCGCCCTGCCGCAGAACGGAAAGTGCGGAAGCCTGCGCCGCTTTGCCGACGGACTGGAGGTAGTTAACCGCAAGGTAATATACACCGATAAGCGGCATGCCGAGGAGGCCGAGCGCCGTGATGTGCGCGGCGGAAGCGACGAGAGCTTCGTCCTTTAAGAACAGGCCGCAGATAGGAAAGCGGAAAATGAAGCAGACGACGCTTAACACGATGCCGAGAGAGACCGCCAAAATGCCGCTTTTGCGGAAGGTCTCGCGCAGGCGGGCGGTGTTGCCCGCGCCGTAAAGATATGCGAACATGGGTTGCACGCCGAGGGCAATGGCCATGACGACCATGGCGACGATCATGCCCGCTTTGCCGCCCGCGCCCATTTCGGCGACAGTATCGGCCCCATAGGCGATGACAATGCGATTTGTGATCGTGTTGACGGCACTCATCAAAAGGTTGCTGACAGAGCCCGGAATGCCGAGCGTAAAAATTTCACGGAAGACATGCGGCATGTGGAATGCTTTGCGCATGTTGAGCGTCAAGATGGTATCGCGGCGGCGGAGATAGAAAAGCAGGCCGCAGGCGGTGAAAATATTGCCAAGGACGGTCGCAATGGCCGCGCCCTGTACGCCGAGGTTCAGGCCGGAGATGAAAAGCGGGTCAAGTATAATATTGGCGACAGTGCCGAGCATGTTGAGCAGGACGGCGGTCTGTACTGATCCCTCTGCACGGACGAGGTTTGCAAAGACATTGGAAAACACGATGACGGGCGTGCCAAGGGCTAAAATTTGCAGGTATTGTGCGGTGTAGTCCCACGTGGCGGCATCGGCGCCGAAAAAGTGCAGGAAGGCGTTTGGGAAAAGCAACGCCGCGCCGCCGAGCAAAATGCCGCCCACAAGGCTCAAAAGTATGCATGCTGCGCCGGCTGCTTTGGCTTTTTCTGTGTTTTTTGCGCCGAGTGCGGCGGAGATGACCGTGCAGCCGCCTCCGCCGATCCACGTGCTGAGCGTCATCTGCAATAAAAAGAACGGCGACGCGATCGAAACGGCAGCGACCTGTGCCGCGATGCCGGTTTGCCCGACGAACACCATATCGGCCATGTTGTAGACGGTCATGACGAGCATAATGACAACGGTGGGCAGGCACATCTTGAAAATGGATTTCCACACGGGTGCGCGTTCAAAAAGTTCTTCGGTTTTCACGAAAAATTCCCCCTTGATTTTATGTTTGCAATGCGCTACTATAAAATCAACACTTGTTCTGTTAATACAAGCATAACACGTGGAGATTTGGAAAACAACCGCTAAAACACGATGAGTGTTGTGTTAATGGAGGGCAAAATGAATACAAAGAAAAACGAGCGCTTTGCGGAGACCGACCGGCGCATCCGCAAGGCGTTTACAAAAATGGTGCTCAATAAAAAAACAAATCAAATTTCCGTGCGGGAAATTTGTGAGACGACGGGCATCAACCGCTCATCGTTTTACCTGCACTATGCGGACATACCCGCGCTGCTGACGGCAATCGTAGGGGAGAAATGGACGGAGTCCGTAGAGCGGATACACGAAGAGATGCACGGCGACCCGAATATCTTCTCCGAAGCATATGTGGCGGCGACGCTGCGCGAGGCAAAGCGCGACAGGGCGTTTTACCGGGCGTATTTTGAGAAATTCGGCACGGCAGAACTGGAAAAAGGCTATCAGACGCTGTTTGAAAACGTCTTCAAGCCTTTTTTTCGGCGGCTCGGCATCGAGAGCGAGCACTGCATGGAATATCATTTTGAATTTGTGAAAGCGGGGTACTTTGCCGTGACGCGCAAATGGCTTTTGTACGGCTGCCCGGAAACGCCGGAAGAAATGGCGAAGATCATAAAAAGAAGTATAGCGGCAATACCCGATGACCTGCCGCCGGTCCCGGACGAATTCTTTATTTGAAAAGCTCGGGGTGCATGCGCACATAGTGGAATAAATACTGCTGCGCGATGCCGGCGTTTTCACCGAAATCTGCGGGGGAAAGCCTCGGCAAAAGCGATACGGCGCGCTTCATCCACACGTCCATCGGGAAGCACTCCGTGCGGTGCAGACCGTAGAGCAAAGCGCAGTCCGCGACTTTTGGGCCGATGCCTGAAATCGTCTGCAATTTCGCTTTGGCATCGGGAAGCGGCATTTTGCGCACGGCTTCTAAATCGATCTCGCCGGAAGCGATGCGCTTTGCGGCATCGATGAGATATTTCGCGCGAAAGCCCGCGCGCAGCGGAGCGAGGTCTTCCGGCGTGCAGGAGGCCAATTTTTTCGGTGTCGGGAATGCGTAGCGGGTCTCGTTATGATAAAGAAACGGCTCGCCGAAATGCAGACACAAGCGCTCTATAATGCCCTTGATGCGCGGAATGTTGTTGTTCTGCGAGATGATGAACGAGCACAGCGCCTCAAACGGCTCCTGCTTTAAAATGCGGATGCCGCCCGCGAATTCGGCTGCTTCTTTCAGCGCGGGGTGCAGAGCGGAAAGCACTTCGCGGGACTTTTTGTAATCCGTGTTAAAATCGAAATAATCAAACCAAATGTCACGAAATTCCTGCTCGGTGCAGTCTAAAACGAGGTCGTTATTTTCATCTTGATAGACGGTCAGCCCGCGGGAAAATGCCACACCGCGCCATGCGGGAATGTTGTTTTCGAGCGTGACGGGATAAAAGCGGAACGACTGCCCGCAGTCGAGCGTTTGGGCGAGGTTTAAAACGCCATCGGGCGGGGTGAAGCGCATCAACGGTTTTTGCCTTCCGTTTTGGTGGTGACGGTGGGCTCTCGGCTCGTCAGATACGTGATGGCGCGCTCAATGGCATCGCGGGAATTGCCCCAGTCGCCGCCCGCATTGCGGTAATCGAACATGCGGCAGAAATGGGTGGTGTCGGCCTTGACGGTATCGAGATAGTTTTTCGCAAGGCGCTTGGTTTCTGCCGCAAACGGCTGAAAGTTTTTACGCGGCATTTTCTGCGCAGCAGCCAAAATGAAGCTGTAATGCGGCAGGCAGATGTGCGTCTGCTCGCTGTACAGTGTGCGGAACTCCGGCTCACTCTGCCAGAGCTTGATAACCGTGGCGCTGAGGTGCTGCATGTTTTTCTCAACGTTTTCGCAGACAAAGCAGCTGTGCGCACGGCGATCTGCGGCGGCGAGAATTTTTTTCGGCGCAAGCTTGTCGTCCTCGGGCAGGATATCTTTGCCGGCTTCGTCCAAGAGACTTTCGAGAATAAGGGCGACGGACAGGCGGCTGCCGCGCTGTAAGATCTGCTCAAAATGTTGGTGGCAGAAGCCGAGACGGTTCGTTTCCACGCGCACGTCGGGCTCCATCATGGCCGCGCCGGTAATGTAGGTGGCCATGCGGTCCTCGAGCATGTCGCGCATGCGGCAGAACGGGCAGCCGTCCTTCGGCTCGAAAATTTCACTGATCGGTATAGAGCAAATGTCTTCACGCATTTTGGGTTCCTCTTTTCTTAATAGTTGTATACAGTGCATGTTTATCCGAAAAATGTCTTTTGTTTTAATTGCCGTGGCTTACGGTTTGTGCGGCCCCGCTTTTTTGTGGGACACGTCTAAAAAGTGCGCAGCTTTCCGGTGTCTTTCTGCTCGCTATTTTCATTTTACACGATTTTAGGTGAAAAAACAACCGTGTAAAGCCTGCCGCCTTGCTTTTTTTCACAAAATGTGCTTAAACGGAAAATCTCGCCGCATAGGATTTCGCCTAAATCGTTCTAATTTGGAATTAAAACGCTGTTTTTCGCAAAAACACCATATATAGGGACATTTTTTCGGGCAAACACAAGGCTTTTCACGCAAATTTTACACACGGTTTATAGGGAGTATTCTGTGAAAAAACGGTAAAAAGCGGCATTTTCGACGAAATAGTTTACATAATATTTTACATTGTGAAAAGCTGTGGAAAGTAAAAAGAGCACCGAAAGCGGGTTTTTAACACTTTCCACAGAGTTTTCCACAGCTTAAACGGAAAACGCTGTGGAAAGCTCGCTATGTGTATACTTCTACCGTGCATATTACAGATTGTATAAATGTAAAGGCCAGCCCATGTACAGCAAGATGTGAGAAGATATGCAACCAGAATGAATAATTATGCTGAGCAAAATGAACACGCAAAAGCACCGTCAAAATGACGAAAAGAGCGCGGCGAAAAAATTGCCCAAAAACACGGCGGTTTTAGGCGCAAAAACCGCCTGCAAAAACCGCGCTAAATTGCGCGTTTCGGTTGCAATGGCAAATATAAGTATGCTATAATCTATTATATACTGCGATAGTATTGCGAATTTCGGCCGCAGACGTGTTCTGAAGCCGCGGAAAGGAATAGGTTTGTTCATGGAAAACGAGAGAAAAAGAGATGTCATAGCAGGGCGCAATGCCGTTACGGAGGCGCTTAAAGCGGGCAGACCCATTGACAGCATCCTTGTGCGGCGCGGGGAGAAAAACGGTTCGGTATCGTCCGTTCTCCGCATGGCAAAGCAGGCGGGCATCCCTGTAAAGGAAGTGGATTCCCGTAAGCTGGACGGCATGTGCGGCGGCGAAAACCACCAGGGTGTCATCGCCATGGCGGCGGTGCACGCGTTCTCCGAGGTGGAGGATATTTTTGCGCTGGCGGAAAGCCGAAACGAGCCGCCGTTTATCCTTGTGTGCGACGAGATTGCGGACCCGCATAACCTCGGCGCGATTCTCAGAACGGCGGAATGTGCGGGCGCACACGGCGTTGTCATCCCGAAGCGCCGCAGCGTTGGCCTTACGGCGGCGGTCGGCAAGGCTTCTGCGGGCGCGGTGGAATACGTCCCCGTGGCGCGTGTGACGAATATTGCGGTATTTCTTGAGGAGATCAAAGCGCGCGGCGTTTGGGTATACGCCGCGGATATGGACGGCACGGATTGGTGCCAAACCGATTTCTCCGGCCCGGCAGCGCTTGTTGTCGGCTCCGAAGGCTTCGGCGTGTCCAGACTTGTGAAAGAAAAATCGGATTTTATCGTTTCTCTGCCGATGAAGGGCAGAATCAATTCGCTGAACGCTTCGGTGGCCTGCGGCGTGCTTTGCTATGAGATTGCGCGGCAGCGCGCGGGCATCAAGGCCAAGGGCTGAGGCGAAAAAGAAAGGACCCAAAACCATGAACGATGAGAGCAAATTCTCGGTGGACGAGATATTGGAAGCGGAGCGCAAGGCGAAAGCCAACGGCGCGCCGGAAGAGCCGGAGAAAACAACGCCCGGGGTGACGGAAGAACCCGACGCTGTGACGGAGCCTGAAACGGAGCAGCCCGTAGAGGAAGCCTCGGCAGAGGTAGCACAGCCCGCGCCGGAAGCGGAACCGCAGCCGGTGGAGGTGCAAGAAGACTCCCCGTGGGATACCTACGAGGAGGAAGAAGAGCCCGGAAAGAAAAAGAAGAACAAAAAAGAGAAGAAAGAGAAAAAAGGTTTTTGGGCGCGCCGCCGCGAAAAGAAGCAGAAGGAGGTTTTTAACGAAGCCGAAGACATGTACTACGGCATCCAGTTAAAACCGATTGACGAATACACCCGCGGGTTTGATGCCACAGGGGAGATTTCCACGCAGGACGAGGGTTATCGCAAGCTGTTTGACGAGAACACCGCAGAGCTTGACGACGAAGTGGCAAAGGACTTTGAGCGCCTGCAGAAAGAGCGTCGCCGTCGTGTGGCCGAGGCCGTAGAGACGGCCGGTGTGGATCTTTCCGCTGTGGAAGACGAGTTGGGCATTGTGGCCCCGGTGCCGGTCTCCGTTGCGATGAATGACCCGAACGCTGTAGTGCCGGAAAACAAAAAGACGAAGGACAAGGTGCAGAATTTCCAGACGGCGATGCTGCAGGACGCGCAGACGCACACGATGGAGATTAAGCTTGACCTTGAAAATGAGACGTTTGGTTTGCAGCAGGCAAAGGTGGTGCCGGAGGTGAGCGAAGATTCCGTGCGCCGCATTCTGGAATCTGTGCAGGCGGAAAACGCGGCAAAGCAGGCTGCACAGGTGCAAAATGCCGAGCAGCAGGCTGCGGCAGCGCCGAAAACGGAAGAAAGTGACGCGCCCGAGATGGCGTTTAAAGATATTTCAAGCAATGGCCCGGAGCCGGAGGAAGAGCCGCAGGCGGAAGAAAGCATGGACATTGCTTCCGGCAAGCAGCTGCCCGAAGCACAAGCGCCGAAAGCGAAAAATGTGCAGGCTGCGGAAAGCGCCGAGAACGCCGGCGAAGAAGCGGCAGAGCCTGCGCAGCAGAAGATCTCCGTGCCGGTAACGGACGTGACGCAGTACAGAAAGCGCGACTTGCCGGTGCACATCATCAACGCGGATGTTTTGCAAAGTGCACTGCTGAGCGAAGCACGCGTGTATTCCGACGACGAGAACGTCAGTGCGGCCGGTGCGCACCGCTTTAAAATTCGCTTTGCGGAAAAGCCGGACGAAGCGCCCGAAAACACGGAAGCCGCCGAAAACAGCGACGAGCTCATCGACGATTACACCGGCCCGGCAGACGCAAAGAGCGTGGCGCACGACCTGCGCACGACGATGCGCGAGCTGACAATCCGCATGCTTGCAACGGGCGTGAGCACTGCAGTGCTCATTTTGGCGTCGCTCATTGCGGAATCCGGCTTCAATGCCAATAACACGGAGACCGCCGGTGCAGTGGGCTACACCATCTTATCGCTTGTGCTGCTGCTAGTGGCCATCGGCTTCTGCGCGAAAACGATTTTAAACGGTCTGAAAGCACTGTTTGAGTTCCGCGCGAATTCGGATTCTGCCGCTGCGGTAGCTTGTGTGGCGGTTTTTGTGCAGACGCTCTGCACGCTGTTTGCGCCGGCTGCGCTCAGCATGGGTAAAATCCACCTTTACGCCGGTATTGCGGCGGGTATTCTGTTCCTGAATACCGTCGGCAAGCTGACGATGCTGCGCCGCATCCACTCGAATTTCCGCTTTGTGTCTTCCCGCGAGCAGAAATATGCGGTGCGCGTATTTGACGATTACAACACGTCTTTAAAAATGGCGGGTTCCTCTGTCATTTCGCAGCCTGCAATCGCGTATCAGCAGAAAGCGGGCTTCTTAAAGCGCTTCTTACAAATTTCCTATGAGCCGGACCCGGCAGAGACCTCTTCGCAGGTTTTGGCGCCGGTGGGCCTCATTTCCTCGCTGCTTCTGTGCGTGGTGGCGCTTGTCATCACGAAAGATGCGTCCCTTGCCATTACGGCTTTGGCGGCTTCCTGCTGCGTGTGTGTAGCGGTGATGAACATGCTGGCCGTAAACCTGCCGGTGAGCCGTCTTTCCCACCGTCTGCGCCGCCGCGGCGCGATGGTCTCCGGCTATGAAGGTATCAAGCGCATGAGCGCCGTAAATGCCGTTCTGGTTGATTCCACAGAGCTTTTCCCGCGCGGCACGGTCGTTTTGAACGGGGTGAAGCCGTTTAAGCAGGAGGGCCTTGAAGAAGCCGTTTTGGCTGCCGGCACGTTGGTGCAGCAGCTCGGCGGCCCGCTTTGCGGCGTGTTCGAGCAGGTGTTCAGCGAGCATGAGGGCGAGCTTCCGGAGATCGAAAAGGCCGCATTTGAGGCCGGAAACGGCGTTGTGGGCACGGTGGACGGCAAAGAGGTGCTCATCGGCTCCCGTACGCTTTTGACTGCGCACGGTGTGGAAGCGCCGGAGCAAAATGTGGAGAGTCAGTACACGACGGGCAGCCGACAGATCTTGTACGTTGCAATGGGCGGCGAGCTTTACGCCATGTTCATCCTGACCTATAACGCAGACCGTAAGAAGAAAGCGGAGCTGCAGAACATGGAAATGAACGGCGTTTCGCTCATTCTGCGTTCGGCAGACCCGAACCTTACGCCGCAGTTCATTTCGCGCCTGTTCGGCATTGACGCCACGGCGGTGAATGTCATCGGCGCAGGCCAAGACGGCCCGGCAGACCACCTTGTGAACGACACTGCGGACCGCGTGGACGCCTATGCCGCCACAAAGGGTCGTGTGGAATCCATGATGAGCCTTGTTTCCACGTGCATTGATGAAAAGAAGAACATCAGCTTCATCGTCGCCATGCAGAACGCGGCGGTCGTCATCGGCTTTGTGCTTGTGGCGTTCCTCACGTTCGTTGCGGGCGTGGAGCAGATTTCCGCATTTGCGCTCGTCATCTACGAGCTGTTCTGGGTGCTCGCCACCGTGTTGGTACCGAAGTTCAGAAATAAAGTAAAATAAGGTTCGAAATTGAAAATCTCTCTCGGCGCAGCCGAGAGAGATTTTTTACGTTATTTTGCAATTTTAATGCGGATACTGCCGCTGAGCGTGCTGACTTTGCATGTGCCTTCGCCGGTATCGAACGGAACATCCACTTTGCCGCTTCTGCTTTGAGCACGGAAAGCTTTGCCGGTGTTTAGCGTGCCGACCACGCTGCCGCTCATGCTGTCGAGCGAAAGGGAGGCGGCGTCACAGTTTTCAAAATGAATACTGCCGCTTGCAGTACCGATTTCCATAACGTCTGCGGACACGGTATGTGTAAGATCGACCCCGCCGCTTGCCGTGTTGATATGCAGCGCTGCGCATTCCGCATTTTCAAGGCTGACCTTGCCGCTGGCGGTTCCAATTTCCAGCGCGTCGCCCTTATAATTTGTGATCTGCGCCTTGCCGCTTGCCGTCTCTATAGAGCCGCCACTTTCATTTTTGATATTGAGCAGGGTGACAGCGCCGCTTGCGGTGCCGAGCGACAATGTGCCGCACGAAGTGTCTTTGAGGGTGATGTCTCCGCTTGCGGCTTGTGCAGAAAGCGCGCCGCATTCTGCACAGCAGGCGATGTCGCCGCTCGCGCTGTGCAGGGAAGCCGTATCGAAGGTGTAGCCCGCGGGAACGGCAATGTCGCCGCTTGTGACTTTGACTTCGAGCGATTTATACGCGCCCTGCGGCAGATAAACGCGCACGGGCTCAGAACGCTGTGCTCTGTAAAACTTGAAGAAAGAAAACACGGTGCGGCTGTCTGCGCGGCGGATGTGCAACACGCTGTTTTCGGTCGTTACGACATAGTGCACAGTCTCGTTTTCGGCGCACTCCACGCGGCAGGTGTTATTTTCAGAGGGCAGGAGGATGAAATCTGCCGGGCCGCAATCGGCGGCTACACCGCAGATGCTGCTCTCTGCCGTATAGGTGCGCAGGGTGTCGCCAAAGGTGGGTTTTTCCGTGAAATTCGCGGTCTTTACGGGCAAAAGCTCTGTTTTGGCCTGTTGGATGAGCTCATCTAAGGAGCCTGCGGCGGCAACGGCTTCTTCTTCCGTGAGGCCGTCTTCCATGCGGTCATCGATCATCTCGCTGCAAAACTCCACAAGCTTTTCTACGCCCTCCGGCGAAAGCCCGGTGAGCCCTGCACGCAGTGCCGTCAAAAATTCTTCTTTACGCATTGTTTTTGTCCTCCCTTGTCACAAATTCGTAGATGGAAACGATCTCGTTCCACTCGGCTTTGAAATCTTCAAGCCGCTTTTGCCCCTGTTCCGTGATGTGGTAATACTTGCGCAGCCGGCCGTTGTGCTCGGCAGAATGCACCGAGAGCAGCTGTGCGGCCTCCAATCTTCGCAGAATGGGGTATAGGGTCGATTCGGAAAGCTCCACATACGGCTTCATGTCCTTGATGATCTTGTAGCCGTAGGAGTCTTCCTGCTTGATCGCCGCGAGCACGCACACATCGAGCAGCCCGCGCTTGAGCTGAATGTCCATTTTGCATCCCCTTTCCGATATACCTCTCTTTGCACAATACTATACAACGCATAGTAATACTTGTCAAGGGGAAATCTGCATTTTTACAAAAAAATCCCGCCGAAAGATCGGCGGGATCCAGAAGATATAGACGGGTAAATCAAATGCGGGATTCGGAGGTGCTTTTTTTGTTCTGTTCCTGTACGTCTTTTTTGTTGAGGTACAGGAAATAAATGACATTTAAGACGATGCCGACCGTGGTCGCGATGGGGGCGGCCGGTTCAGCGTTTCACCGATGTCAGATCATAACTAACTTTGGTAATGATCAGAACGTAAAAAGAAAATATCAAGGTTTCAAAGAAAAATCGGCACGGTGTACCTGCCTTTGGCGTAAACTGGTTTAAGATACACCTGCGGGTGTGCCTTGGGAACGGAAAGGGGGTGGTGGCATTCGTATCGTTTCGCCGCCCGTGCCGCTGACGTTTTGCTTTGAGACCGTGGGGCATTTGATGGATGCGGTGGAGCGTGCCGTGCACACGCTCCATGTTCTTTCTTCGGCGCTGGGGCGGATCGGCAGCCGGTTTTTCCTGTGCGTGACGGTGCGGTTTTCAGAACGCATCGCGGCGCGCAGCCTGTTTACGGAGTATGGGGAGTACGTCGGCGCGGGTGCGCTGACGGCGGCTTATATAGCAGAGCGGGCGGAAACATTCATCCCGAACGCCGCTGCCCGCATGACCAGGTATTTTTAAAGGCTCGTCGGTTTTGCCGACGAGCCTTTAAAAGTTAAAGTCCCAATGCTGTTACGACTTTATTTACAGTGTCCTTATCCGCGCCGGTGGCGAAAAGAATCGTGGTGCCGTTGCGGTAGAGTACCGTTGTGAGGTCGTCGCCTTTATACGTGTAGCGGTTGTATTCGCTGGAATCGACCGCCTTGCCCTCGGAGGTCTTGACGCTTGAAAGCATCTGCGCGTAGTTCGTTTTGGCGCTGTCCGTGGAAGCGAATGTGAAAAAGCCTAAGGAGTAATCATCGCCCGAAACAGTCAGCGCTTTTGTGATGACGCTGCTGTCAAACTGGTCGGAAACGTCCGTTACTTCGCAGTCGGCAGCTTCGCAGGCGGACTTGAATTGCGCATCTGTGATGACGGTGCGGCCCGCGCAGCCGGAAAACACGATGCACGCGAGCAGAACGGACACGGTGACGAAGAGGGGAACCTTCTTTAAAATATGCTGTTTCATGGTATTTATCCTTTCCGGTTGCCGGTTACCCGGCTTTTTTACAGTGATTGATAAAAAGAAAGAGCAGAACGGTCAAAAAGAATCCGGTCGAAAAGCCGGCGGTGTCGATCCACACATCGGAAACAAGCGAACCGCGGTCGGAGAAAATTTGAATGGTCTCGTCCGTGACGGCGCACAGCATGCCGATGAGCGGAAAGTCGAGAAGATTGCGCCCGTACTGGAAATTTTTGCCGTTTTTATCGTACTGCAGGCCGAGCAGAAGCGAAAATTCCACACCCAGAAGGCCGTATTCCGAAAAATGCGCCGCCTTGCGCAGTAAAAATTCACTGATTTCTGTGTGCAGAAGCTGCTCGAGCCACGTTTTTAAGGAGCCGCTCATGCCGCCGGAGACCGCGCGGCTCTGCATGGAGTTGCTCCAGATGAACGCAAGCGTGAGCGCAATGAGAATGCCGAGCACCCATCGCACGCGGGTATTGTGCATTGTTTGTTTCATGCGGAATCCTTTCAAGATATTTTCTCCATTTTACCACGCGCGCGCCGGTTTCTCAATGCTGTCACAGAAATTTAATTTTTATATGACGCCAAAGCGCCCCTGACTGCTTGCGGCGGTGCGGGGGATATGCTATACTTATATTGATATTGTAAATTTGCGCAGGAGGTGACGGCGATGCGCGGAAAACTGAAAAAACTTTTTGCAGCGGTGCTCGCCGTGCTTTTGGCGCTTTCTTTTTCGGGGTGCAGCGAGCTGACGGGTCTTGATGCGCAAGCGCTGATGTCTCCGCCAAAGACGACGGCAGACAGAGAAGCGATATATGCCCTGATGGGCGGCGGTGTGGGTGACGTGACGCTCGTTTACCCGAAATACGGCGATTACCGCTCGGCGATCATCTCGCGCGATTTAGACGGGTGCGGCACTTCGGAGGTCGTGAGCTTCTGTGCAAACGGCGACGCGGGCGGCACGCGGCTGGAATTTTTTAAGAAAAGCACGGACGGTGTTTGGAGCTCTATGGCGCGGTTTACCTCGGCGGCAACGCAGGTGGACAAGGTGTTCTTCGGTGACCTGACGGGCGACGGTATGGACGAGATCATCGTGGGCTGGGGAGATCCGCTCACGGCGACGGCAAGCGTTTCGGTTTATTATGTGGACGGAGACACGATCCGCGAATTCTCCATGACAACGGTCTCTTACAGCGAAATGCTGCTGACGGATTTTGACAGCGACAATATAAAAGAGCTGTTCGTTTTGCAGACAGCGCAGACGAGCGGAGAGGAGATTATGGCGCTTGGCGGGTTATACCGCTTTGACGGCGACCAGCCGTATGTCTCCAAAACCGTGCCGCTCGATGCGGCGGTGACGCGTTACACCTCCGTAAGCTTTTCGCAGGTAAATTCCTGGCGGCGCGCAGCGGTGCTGGACGGCGTGAAAGCGGACGGGCGCATGCTGACGCAGGTCATTGGGTATGACGAAGCGTCGGACAGACTCATTTCGCCGCTGTCGAACGAAGAAAACGCGACGGATCGGCCAACGGCGGCCGCAGCGGTCTCGCGCGATGTGAATAAGGACGGCATTTTGGAGATTCCGACGGCGGAGTTGACGATAAACGGCAGCGAAACGACGGCGGATTCCACCGGGTATGTCATCACGTGGAACACGTATAGCTTACAGGACAACACGTTGACGCCGGTGTGCACGAGTATTTTGAATACGGCGGAAAACTACAACCTGTTTTTGCCGAGCAGCGAGGATAACTACGGCTGCCAAAATGACACCGTGACCCGCACAGCGACATTCTTTACGTATACACAGATCGGCTTTAACGGCAATTATCTCGGTCGGGAGGATAAGTTCTCCATTCGGGTATATACGGAGGAAGACTGGGCGGAAAAAGAACAGGATGACGAAGATATTCTGTTGAGCAGCTCCGCCGGACGCGTGTATGTGCTGCGCATTTTGGACGATTCCATGGCGGAAAGCGATGAAAAAAAGCTGCAAAGCGGATTTGAAGTGCTGGAATAAATATAGACTGAAAATGGGGGACAGAAAGGGGAAACGAACATGAAAAAGATATTGGTGGCAGAGGACGAGCAGAATATCCGCGAGTTTGTGGTCATCAATTTAAAGCGCGCGGGGTACGACTGCGTGGAAGCCGCAAGCGGTGAGGAAGCCTTGCGCGTGTACGAGCAGGCCGGCGGCGATTTTGACGTGGCCGTGCTGGACATCATGATGCCCGGCAGTCTGGACGGCCTTGCTGTATGTAAGGAATTAAGACAGAAAAACGCGACCATCGGCATCATCATGCTGACGGCGAAAACGCAGGAAATGGACAAGGTGACGGGCCTGATGATGGGCGCGGACGATTATGTGACGAAGCCGTTCAGCCCCTCAGAACTCGTGGCGCGCGTGGACGCCGTTTACCGCCGTGTGGCACAGTTTACGAGAGCCGCAGAGCCGAATTTCTCCGAAGAGCTGCGCTCCGGCCGCTTCGTGCTGAACCTGCGCAACCGCTCATTCACAAAAGACGGCAACCCCGTGGAGCTGACACAGGTGGAGTTTCAGATTATGGAATACTTCATCTCAAATGCCGGTAAGGCGTTAAAACGCTCCGAAATTCTAAAGCACGTCTGGGGCAGCGGATATGTCGGTGAGGAAAAAATCGTAGACGTGAATATTCGCAGATTGAGAATGAAGATCGAAGACGAGCCCTCGAACCCGAGACATGTTGTCACCGTTTGGGGCATCGGCTATCGGTGGGATAAGTAATCAAAGGTTGCGTGAAAGCAAACGAATGAAGTCTTTGATTAAACTTTCTTCAGAAAGTTTATGGGGTCTCGGGGCAAGACCCTGAGGCGTCGTCTGCAGACGACGAAATCTTTTTGCCTGATAAAAAACTAGGAAAGTAGGTTCAACAGTCCGGTGGACTGTTGAACCGCAGAAAACCCAGTTGCATGGGTTTTCTGATGACTTGCAGGGCAAGTCATTCAAAATGATAAAAATAGGCTATTCCACAAAAAGAAGCACAGAAAGGAGGAAAGCGCGTGTTCAAAAAAGGTATCGCAAGACGCTGGCTGTTTAACAGCCTCGGTGTGATGATTTTATTATTTACAGCCTGTATTGCGGCGCTTTCTTTCGTTGTGCAGAGCTATGCCTATAACGGCATCCAAATGACGCTCATCGGCCGCAGCGACGAGCTGCCCACCGTGCTTTCCGGCAGCATGAAAACCGTAAGCGAGTTTAACGCTGCAGCCAGAAGCTACACCGAAAATTTTCCGGATAAAGACCTCATGGAGGTCATGGCGGTCTCGCGTTCGGGCAGCATTTTGTCTACCTCCTCCGGCTTTGCGCCGGACCAAAACCAGAGCAAGCCCGATTTTGAAAGCGCCTTGCACAGCGAAAACGGGTACGGCTATTGGATCGGCAAGCTTGCGAGCGGCGAGAAGGTCATGGCCGTCTCGCGCGTGGCGCGCGGCGCAAACGGCGCGGTGCTCGGCGCGGTGCGGTACATCGTCTCTATGGAGCGCGCAGACCGGCAGATTACGTATGTCGTGCTGGTTTTGATCGGTATCGGCGTGCTTATTTTGGTGCTCGTCACGCTTTCGGGCATTTATTTTGTGCGGTCTATTATCACGCCCATTCGGGAACTCAATGCTACGGCGGAAAAAATCGCAAAGGGCGATTTTGACGTGCGCGTCAAGAAAGAGAAGGACGACGAGCTCGGCGCACTGTGCGACTCCATCAACGACATGGCGGCAGAGCTTGGCACAGCGGAAAAAATGAAAAACGACTTCATTTCCTCTGTTTCGCACGAGCTGCGCACACCGCTGACGGCTATTAAGGGTTGGGCGGAAACGCTGCAAACAGGCGGCATCGGCCGCGAAACGTATGATAAGGGCATGAACGTCATCGTGCGCGAGGCAGAACGCCTTTCCGGCATGGTGGAGGAGCTTCTGGATTTTTCCCGCATGCAAAGCGGCAGAATGCGGCTGATCCTCAAGAAGATCGATCTTTTGGCGGAGCTCGATGAGGCCGTGTACATGTTCACCGACCGCGCGCGAACGGAGCATAAAAACCTCATTTACGATGAGGAGGACACGATGCTTTCGCCGATTTTGGGCGATGTGAATCGCCTGCGGCAGGTGTTCATCAACGTCATCGATAACGCTTTGAAATACACGAATCCCGGTGGTACGGTGCGCGTTTCCGCGTATGAGGACGACGGGTTTATCCGCGTCATCATTAAGGACAGTGGCTGCGGCATCCCGGCGGAGCATCTGCCAAACGTCAAAAAGAAGTTCTACAAAGCAAACCAAAATGTGCGCGGCAACGGCATCGGCCTCGCCGTCGCAAATGAGATCATGGAGCTGCACTCCGGCTCGCTTGATGTTGACAGCGAAGAAGGCATGGGTACCACGGTCATCATCACGATACCGACCATGAAAAAGCTTGAGATGAATCCCGAGCTTTCCAATACAACGCAGATTCCCACCGCCACCGCGCAGGTGCAGGTCGTGGAGAGAAAACAGGATTAAATATTGTTTATAAGCAAAAGGAGAAAGAATGGCAAAACGCGTAACATCTATCGGCGGGCAGGCCTTGCTTGAGGGCATTTTGATGGTTGGTCCGAAGAAAAACGTAGCGGCTTTTTGTGACGAAGCCGGAAATATTACAACGGAGGAGGTTTCCACGCCGTCGCTGCGCGAAAAATACCCCATTTTGCAAAAGCCGTTTATACGCGGCGTGTTCTCTATGGTGGATACCCTGCGCCTCGGTATGAAGGCGCTGACGCTTTCGGCGGATAAAGTGGGCGGCGAGGAAGAGGAAGAGCCCTCGAAATTTGAAAAGTGGCTCGAAAAGAAATTCGGAGACAAGGTGATGAATGCGGTCGTCGCCGTGGGCGGTGTGCTGGGCGTGGCGCTTGCGGTGCTGCTGTTCTTCTTTTTGCCGGCGGTGCTCTTTAACGGGCTGATGATGCTCACGGGCGACGGCATCAGTGGTTGGCGTTCGGTGTTTGAGGGCCTCTTACGTATCGTCATTTTTGTACTGTACATTGTTGTCATCTCTAAAATGCCGGAGATTGACCGCACATTTCGCTACCACGGCGCGGAGCACAAGACGATTTTCTGCTATGAAAACGACCTGCCGCTCACCGTGGAAAATGTGCGGAAGCAAAAGCGCTTCCACCCGCGCTGCGGCTCCAGCTTTATGATCTTAATGCTTTTGCTCGGCATCATCATCGGTTTTTTCATTCCGTTTTCCAATCCGTTCCTGCGCACATTCTGTAAGCTCTTGTGCCTGCCGATCGTTGTTAGCATCGGTTATGAGCTCATCAAGCTTTGCGGCAAGTACGATAACGTGCTGACGCGCATCATTGCGGCGCCGGGCCTGTGGTTTCAGCGTTTGACCGTAAAAGAGCCGACCGACAAGATGATGGAAGCCGCTATTGCGGCGATGAAAGCGGTTATCCCGGAAAACGGCGAGGATATTATCCGATGACGCTGAGCGAGCTGTACCGCGCAGCGAAAACGGCGCTTGAACCCGTCACGGAAGACCCGACGTTTGAAGCCGCGTGCCTTTTGGAGCATTTCTGCGGCGCGAACCGCACAGAGTTATTGCTGCACGGCGATAAGCCGGCGGAGTCTGAAGCGGAGCAAGCGGTGCTTTCCGCGCTCGAAAAGCGCAAAACGGGCGAGCCGCTGCAATATCTGCTTGGCGAGTGGGACTTTATGAGCCTGACGCTTTCCTGCGGAGAGGGCGTGCTGATTCCGCGTGAGGACACCGCTGTTTTGGTGGAAGCAGTGTGCAAGCGTTTGTCGAAAACCGAGAATTTGCCGAAGGGGCTTGACCTTTGCGCCGGCACGGGTGCGGTGGGGCTTTCCATCGCGAAGGAAGCACACGCCGAAGTGACGGAAGTGGAGCTGTACGACGGCGCATTCAACTATTTAAACGAGAATTTGGCGCGTTACCCGGAGCTGCCGGTGACGGCGGTAAAGGGCGACATGTTAGATAAAGCGTTTGCGGAGACGCTGCCGGATGGGTTCGATTTCATCGCGTCGAACCCGCCGTATATTGAGACAAGCGAGCTGCCGCTTTTGCAGCGCGAAGTGCAGAAAGAGCCGAAAACGGCGTTGGACGGCGGCGCGGACGGCCTCATCTTCTACCGCGCGATCTGCGATATTTGGGCGAAAAAATTGCACCCGAACGGCGTGCTTGCCGTGGAAATCGGTGAGACGCAGGGGCAGGCGGTAAAGGTGCTGTTTGAAGCCGCCGGTCTGCGCGATGTGCGGATTCACAAGGACTTGGGCGCGCTCGACAGGGCGGTTTCGGGGGTTAGATAGAATAAGTCGATTTTTTAAAGGCGGCTTTGACCGCCTTTCGGGGAACCCCTTAGTAGGGTTTCTCTCGGACGAAACGTCCACCGGAAGTTTCGTCTTCCCTTCCTGACTTTGCGAACGCAAAAAGATTTCGCTTTCTGCGGAAAGCGATGTAGGGCGCTGCCCTAAGAACCTGCAAGCTTTTGAAAAAGCTTGAGCAAAACTTTTAGCCATGGTTTTCTTTAGCTATGCAATAATTTTATCCGAAAGGAAGTTTTTCAAATGGTAAAGCATGTTTTAATGATCAAGCTCAAGGACAATTCCAAGGAGCAGTGCGAAAAGCTGCGCGATCTTTTTATGACGATGAAGGGCCGCGTGCCGCAGGCACTTGACGTGGAAGCCGGTGCGGATTTCCTCCACTCCGAGCGCTCCTTTGACGTCTGCCTGACCGTTACGCTCGAGAGCCCCGAGGCGCTCGAAGAATACCAGAAAGACCCGTACCACTGCAACACGGTGAAGACCTATGTTGCGACAGTTCGCGAAAAGGCGGTTGCGGTCGATTACATCGTTTGATTAAACAAAATTCACGCGGCGCTGTGCGGCTTTTGCATGGCGCTGCTTTTTTACACGGCTTGTTGCTGAAGTCGAAACCGCGCCAAATTAGCCAAAAAAGAATAGGAAAATTCGGCGTTTACACCCCTCGAAAACGACATATGGGCATTGAATTGCAGCATTTTATCCGATATAATGTTAGCTAAAGTGTCTTTTGGAGGGAGCGATTTTGTGGTTCGCAATATGACGAAGGGCAGCCCGGTAAAGCTTTTGTTGGCATTTGCACTGCCTTTGCTTGTTGCCAATGTGTTTCAGCAGTTATACTCTGTGGCGGATGCTATGGTGCTCGGCCGCGGTGTAGGCGTCAACGCGCTTGCGGCGGCGGGTTCCACGGGTTCGGTACATTTCTTTATTTTTGGTTTCATCAACGGTTTGACGCACGGGTATTCCATTTTGATTTCGCAACGCTTCGGCGCAGGCGACGAAAGCGACATGCGCCGCACGGTGATGAACGCGGGCTACCTCGGCTTTATGAGCGCTGCGGTCATCACGGCGTTAAGTCTCATTTTCTCGCGCCCGCTCATGACACTGATGGGTACGCCGACCGATATTTTTGACGACGCACTTTTGTACATCCGCATTATTTTCATCGGTATTCTCACGACGGTGTTTTACAATACGCTTTCGAGTATTCTTCGAGCGCTCGGCGACAGCATGTCGCCGCTCATGATCATTCTCATCAGCTCGGCAGTGAACATCGGGCTGGACATTCTGTTTGTCATGGCCTTTAAATGGGGTGTGGCCGGCGCTGCGTGGGCGACCGTTTTGGCACAGCTGCTTTCCGGCCTGATGTGTCTTTTCGTGTTGTGCCGTATGCCGGTTTTGCGGTTTAAAGCCGGCGAAAAGCGCATGGATAAGTCTATTATTTTCGGCTTATTGAAGCTTGGTTTGCCGGTCGGAATTATGAATTCCATTACGGCGATCGGCGGTATGATCTTGCAGGGCGTTGTGAATGGTTTAGGTTCTACGATTGTGGCGGCATATACGACGGGCTCGAAAATCTTCGGTCTTGCGGAACAGCCGTGCAACATCATCGGGTTATCCCTTGGCACGTATGTCGGGCAGAACCTCGGCGCGGGACGCGTTGACCGCATTAAAGTCGGCGTGCGCCGCGGCATTTTGATGGTGCTCATCGTCGATTTCTTCATCGGCGGCGCAATGATTCTGTTCGGCCGCCAGCTGACGGCGGTGTTCGTCTCCGGCGTGGAGCAGACGGTCATCGAAGCTTCGTATCCGTATTTGCTGTGCGGCGGTGCGATGATGTGGGTGCTGGGCTTGCTGTTCGTCTACCGCTTTTCCCTGCAAAGTCTCGGCGACACGGTGGTGCCGATGCTCTCCGGCGCGCTGGAGCTAATTCTGCGCATTTCCGTTGTGCTCGTGCTCTCTAAAGTGTTCGATCTGGGCTTTCTTTCCATCTGCATTGCAGAGGTCTCCGCGTGGTTCGGCGCGGCGGCACTGCTGTGCGTGACATATTACATTCGTATTCACAAATTGCCGGAAAAACTTTCGGCGAAATCATGAGGGGTTTATGGCAAAAACAGAACGCATTCAAAATATGACAAAAGGCAGCCCTGCAAAGCTGATTTTCACCTTTGCGATACCGCTGATGCTGGGCAACGTGTTTCAGCAGTTCTACACGGTGGTGGATACCGCCATTGTGGGGCAGGCGCTCGGCGTAAACGCGCTGGCGGCGCTCGGTGCGGCGGACTGGCTGAACTGGCTCGTGCTGGGGCTTATCCAAGGCTTTGCGCAGGGCTTTTCCATTTACATGGCGCAGCGTTTCGGCGCGGAAGACCACGAGGGCCTCAATCGCGCCATCGGCGCGACGATCTCGCTTTCGGCGGTCATTTCAATCTTGACCGTCATTCTGAGCCAAGTCGCCATGGCACCCGTGCTGCGCGCCATGAACACGCCGGAGGAGATCATCGGCGGCGCGTTCACATACCTGCGCATCATGTTTGCGGGTATACCCATCATCATGGTGTATAACGTGCTTGCAAGCATCCTGCGTGCGCTCGGCGACAGCAAAACGCCGCTGTATGCCATGGTCATTGCATCTATTCTGAATATCGGGCTTGATCTGCTGTTTGTTATGGTGTTCCACTGGGGCATTGCGGGTGCGGTCATCGCAACGGTCATCGCACAGCTTTTTGCAGCGCTTTACTGTTTGCGCGCTGTGCTGCACGTGAAGGTCATCCACCTGAAAAAAGAGTATTTCCGGCTCAATCCGGAAATAGCAAAGCGCCTTTTGGGACTCGGTACGCCGGTCGCCGCACAGAATGTTATCATCGCCGTGGGCGGCATGGTGGTGCAGTCGGTCGTCAACCGCTACGGCACGCTGTTCGTGGCGGGCTTTACGGCAACGAATAAGCTGTACGGTATTTTGGAGATTGCCGCCGTTTCGTTCAGTTACGCCGTGACGACGTATGTCGGGCAGAATCTCGGCGCGGGGCTTTTAGACCGCGTGAAAAAGGGTATGCACTCCGCAACGTGGATCGCTTTGCTGACCTCGGTCGTCATTACGGTTTTTGTGCTGATTTTCGGAAAATACGGCATCGCACTGTTTATTTCCGGAACGGCAGAGGAAGTGTCGATCTCGTCGCAGGTGGCAATACACTATCTTAATATCATGAGTATTTGTCTGTCTATCCTCTATATGCTGCACATTTACCGCTCCGCGCTGATGGGGCTTGGCGATACCATCATGCCGATGGCTTCGGGTATCATGGAATTTTTGATGCGTATTGGCGTGGCGTTGTTTCTGCCGCTTATTATCGGGCAGGAGGGTATTTTCTATGCGGAGGTCACTGCTTGGGCCGGTGCGGCTATTCTGCTTGTCACGACGTATTTTTTGAGAATGCATAAGCTGACGAAAGGACTTGACACAAGCCAAAGTAAAGCGGGCGAATAAAAGAAGCCTTTCAAAAAAAATATGAAGCTAAAAAGCGTGCAGAAAACAAAATCTGTGCGCTTTTCTTTATTACATGCGCATAAGAACGCGGCAAAGACTAAAGAATGAAGAATGTGAAACTCACTCTTGAAGTTTGTCCGTACAATCTGTATACTGGGTGTAGATTACGCGCGGGAAGCCGCGCTGACGGAGGTATTTTATTATGAGACCCCTTACACCGAAATTTCCGAAGCTGCTGCATGGCGGCGATTATAATCCCGAACAATGGCTGCGCTATCCCGAGATTCTCAAGCAGGACGTGGAGCTGATGAAGAAAGCGGATATCAACTGCGTGTCGGTCGGTATTTTCTCCTGGGCGCATCTGGAGCCGAATGAGGGAGAATACGACTTCGACTGGCTGGAGAAGATCATCGACAATCTCTACAAAAACGGCATTTATACCGTATTGGCCACACCGTCCGGTGCAAAGCCGCTTTGGATGAGCGAAAAGTATGAGGAGATTCGCCGTGTGCAGAATAACGGTGTGCGCGACCTTTCCGGCGCGCGCCATAACCACTGCTATACATCCCCTGTGTACAGAGAGAAGACCCGCGAGATGGATAAGCGCCTTGCAAAGCGCTTTGCAAATCACCCGGGCGTCATTTTGTGGCACCTTTCTAACGAGTACGGCGGCGAGTGCTACTGCCCGCTGTGCCAACAGGCGTTCCGCGATTGGCTGAAAAAGAAGTATAAGACGCTCGACGACCTGAACCACGCGTGGTGGACGGACTTCTGGAGCCACACGTATACGAGCTGGGACCAGATTCACGCGCCGCAGCCGAACGGCGAAATGAACGTGCACGGTCTGACGCTCGATTGGAAGCGCTTTGTCACGTACCAGACCGTCGATTTCATGAAAATGGAGCGCGACGCCGTGAAGGAAGTAAACCCGGATATCCCGGTGACGGCGAACCTGATGGGCTTCTACGACGGCCTCGATTACTTCAAGTTCGGCCCGGAGCTCGACGTTGTTTCCTGGGACAACTACCCGCAGTGGCATACGACCGACAACGTGGAGATCGCGGTTTCTTCCGCGATGACGCACGACGTGATGCGCTCGATCAAGCACGAAAACTTCCTTTTGATGGAAAGCACGCCGAGCATGACGAACTGGACGCCCATCAGCATGCTGAAGCGTCCGGGTATGCACCTGCTTTCCTCCATGCAGGCGGTTGCACACGGCTCGAATTCCGTGCAGTATTTCCAGTTCAGAAAGAGCCGCGGCTCCTGTGAAAAGTTCCACGGCGCGGTCGTCGACCATGTCAGCCATGGCGGCGTGTTCGACTCCGTCACGAACGAGAACACCCGTGTGTTTAAGGACGTGCAGTCCGTCGGCGCTGAGCTGAAGATCATGAATGAGCGTAACGACGTGTATAACACCGAAGTCAAGCCGCAGGTCGCCATCGTGTACGACGTGGAAAACCGCTGGGCGCTGGATGCCGCCGCGGGCCCGCGCAACAAGGATAAAGACGAAAAATATGTGGAGACGCTCTTGACGCACTACCGTCCGTTCTGGGATAAGGGCGTGCAGGTGGACATCGTCGATATGGACGGCGACATCTCGAAATATAAGCTTGTCATTGCGCCGATGCTCTATATGTACCGCGCAGGCTTTGAAAAGAAGATGCGCAAGTTCGTCGAAAACGGCGGCACGCTCGTCACAACGTACTGGAGCGGCATCGTGGACGATACCGACCTGTGCAAAATGGGCGGCCTCCCCGGCGACATGATGGACGTGTTTGGCGTGTGGAACGAAGAAATCGACAGCCTGCCGGACGGCATGAAGAACGGCATTGTGTTTAACGGCAGCCGTTACGATGCTATGGAGCTTTGTGCACGTATCCACCCGCTGACGGCGGAGGTGCTCGGCACATATGAAAAGGATTTCTACGCAGGCGAAGCGGCGCTGACGAAAAACAAGTTCGGCAAGGGAGAGGCGTATTACATTGCGGCCCGTACCGGCAGCGATATGCTTTCTGTACTGTACGGCGAAATGATTGAGACGCTGCACATTGAAAAAGCGCTCGATTGCGCCCTGCCGCACGGCGTAACGGCACACATCCGCCACGGCGAAAAGGAAAATATCATTTTTGTAGAAAACTACACGGAAAGCGGAAAAACCGTGGAATTGCCGCGCGACTACAAGTTGTACGGTACAGATCAAACGGTAAATTCAATCAAACTCGCTCCGTTTGGCATTGCCCTCTTATCGGATTTAACAAAAGTTTAATATTTTGCGTATTTGCTGTGGAAATTCTCGCTATTTTGTGCTATATTGAAATAGACAAGAGCCGACATTGTTCGTGTAAAACGGACAGGCAAATAACGGAATATGCAGTTTGAAGGAGTAATCAAATGGCAATGGAATCACAGACGTTTTTCAGTGCAGAGAATCGCGTAGCACCGCTTGGCATCGTACCGCTTGCCGGTGCGCGTGAGCTTTCCGAAAAGGTTGAGGCCCATCTGGTGCGTTGGGCAAAGCGTGCCGGTATGGATGTGGACACGTTCATCATCGAAAACAGCTGCCCGCGTTTCTCTTCCGGCGACAGCAAGGGTCTTATCAAGTCGACCGTGCGCGGCTATGATCTGTTCTTTGTTGTAGACGTAGGCAATTATAGCCTGACCTACGACTACTTCGGCAACGAGAACCACATGTCCCCGGATGACCATTATCAGGATTTGAAGCGTCTCATTCAGGCGGCAAGTGGTAAGGCACACCGCGTTAACGTTGTGATGCCGCTGCTTTACGGCGGCCGTCAGCACCGCCGCAACTACCGCGAGTCTTTGGACTGCGCATACATGCTGCAGGAGCTTCAGCAGATGGGCGTTTCCAACGTTTTGACTTTCGACGCACATGACCCGCGCGTGCAGAACGCTGTGCCGGTTATGGGCTTCGATAACCTGATGCCGACTTATCAGGTTTTAAAGAAGCTCTTCAAGGACTTCCCGGATCTTTCCACCGATAAGAAAGACTTCATGATCGTCAGCCCGGACGAAGGTGCGCTGAACCGCAACATGTACTATGCTTCCGTGCTCGGTGTGGACATGGGCATGTTCTACAAGCGCCGCGATTATTCCCGCATTGTGGACGGCCGCAACCCGATCGTTGCACATGAGTATCTCGGTACCCCGGTTGAGGGCAAGGACGTGTTCGTTGCCGATGACATCATCTCCTCCGGCGAGTCCGTGCTCGACATTGCAGAGAACGTCAAGGCCCGCAAGGCACGCCGCTTCTTCGCTTACGGCACGTATGCCATCTTCACGAACGGCCTCGCAAAGTTCGATAAAGCGTATGAAGAGGGCCTCATCGACGGCATCTTCGGCAGCAACCTGACGTACCTTAACCCGGAACTGAAGAACCGCCCGTGGTTCCATGAAGTCGACGTTTCGAAGTACATCGCTTACTTCATCTCCGCTTTGAACCACGACGCTTCCATCAGTTCCCTGCTCGACCCGCACGCCAAGATCGACGCACTGCTCCAGAAGCGTGCGCTCGAAAAGGCAAAGATCATCGACGAGCAGCTCTAATTTTTGAATCACAGCTAAAATAAACAGGGTATGCACTGTAAAAAAGTGCGTACCCTGTTTTTGTGTGCGCGTATTTTAAAAGAACCAAAAGAAAAAAGCCGCATAAAATGGCGCGGAGAGGTGATCTTTGGGCTTGCGTTTTTAAAGGGGCTGTGTTAAAATACTGTCATAAAGCAAACGCTGAGACCGAACGAGTACCCCGGGGACAGTCGATAGAGAGCGGAGGTCATGGGCTGAAAGCCGCCGCAGAAAAGAGCCGGGCGAAGTGCATTCGCGAGCGGATGCGGTGAGCGAAAGTGAGCCGCATACGGGTACGGCACGTTACGCCGTTTGAGTGATAAACCGGAGTGGAACCGCGGATTTATTGTATCATGAATGTTTTGGTACATTTCGCCCCCGAGCGCCTATGTTGTGCGCTCGGGGCTTTTGTTTTTAAGGAGAGATTTACGTCATGTTTTCTAAATTAAAGGCGGAGCTGGACGCCGTGATGGCGCGCGACCCTGCCGCCCGCAGCCGTGCGGAGGTTTATTTTCTGTATTCCGGCTTCAAAGCGGTGCGATCTTACCGCAAGGCAAACTGGTTTTTCCGCCATAATATGAAATTTATCGCGCGCTATATCTCGCAGCGCGCGCGCCGCAAAACGGGCATAGAGATTCACCCGGGCGCGACGATCGGCAAAAATCTGTTCATCGACCACGGTATGGGTGTCGTCATCGGCGAAACCACCGTTATCGGTGACAACTGCACGCTGTATCAGGGTGTGACGCTCGGCGGCACGGGCAAAGACCAGGGCAAGCGTCACCCGACGCTTGGAAATGACGTGCTCGTCGGTGCGGGCGCAAAGGTGCTGGGGCCGTTCCGCGTGGGTGATAACGCCCGTGTGGCGGCGGGTGCCGTGGTGCTGGATGCCGTGCCCGATAACGCAACGGCGGTCGGTGTACCGGCGCGCATCGTGCGTGTGGGCGGCAAGCGTGTGATGGACAACAGCACGCTGGATCAGATCCACGTGGCCGACCCGGTGGCGCAGGAAATGTGCCGCATGCGGCTTGAAATTGAGCGCCTGCACGGCGAGCTGAACAGCTGCCGCAGAGAAAAAAGCAAGCTGACCGCACAGAAAGCGGAGAAGAATAAGGAAGAATAAGCAGAAAGGAAGCACCTGTATGCAGCTCTATAACACAAGAACACAGAAAAAAGAAGAATTTATTCCGCACGAAGCCGGCAAAGTCAAAATGTACACCTGCGGCCCAACTGTGTACCACTATGCGCACATCGGCAACCTGCGCTCGTACATCATGGAGGATATGCTGGAAAAAGCCTTGCGCTACCTCGGCTATGACGTGACCCGCGCCATGAACATCACGGACGTCGGCCACCTTTCCAGCGATGCCGACACCGGCGAAGACAAGATGCTCAAGGGCGCGCGCCGCGAGCACAAGACCGTCATGCAGATTGCGCAGTTCTATACCGACGCATTTTTCAGTGACTGCGAAAAGCTTGGCATCAAGCGCCCGGAGATCGTCATTCCGGCGACGAGCTGCATCGATACGTTTATCCACATGGTAGAGGTGCTCCTTGAAAAGGGATATGCGTATATCGCGGGCGGCAACGTCTATTTTGATACCTCCAAGCTCGAAAACTATTATGTTTTCGGCAACATGGAGGAAGAGAGCCTCGCCGTAGGCGTGCGCGACAGCGTGGAAGAGGACGAAAACAAGCGCTCCAAGAGCGACTTCGTACTGTGGTTTACAAAGTCGAAGTTTGACGACCAGGAGCTCAAGTGGGATTCCCCGTGGGGCGTGGGCTACCCGGGCTGGCACATCGAGTGCAGCGGCATCAGCATCAAGTACCTCGGCGAATACCTCGACATTCACTGCGGCGGCATTGATAACGCGTTTCCGCACCACACAAACGAGATTGCACAGAGCGAAGCGTATCTCGGCCACCCGTGGTGCAAATACTGGTTCCACGTGCTGCACCTTTTGGACGCGCGCGGCAAGATGAGCAAATCAAAGGGCGATTTTCTCACGGTCTCGCTGCTTGAGGAAAAGGGCTACGCGCCGCTTGTATACCGCATGTTCTGCTTACAGTCCCATTACAGAAAGCCGCTGACGTTCTCGTTTGAGAGCCTTGACAACACCGCCACGGCGTACAAAAAGCTCGTTTCCCGCATTGCAGCGCTGAAAAACGAGGGAGAGCACGACGAAGCTGCCATGGAGCCGCTGCGTGCCTCGTTCCGCGCGGCGCTGGAAAACGACCTCAACACATCCTTGGCACTCACAGCGCTGTACGACGTACTGAAAGCCAAGCTTTCCGACGCGGACAAGCTTGCGCTCATCAAGGAGTTTGATGAAGTGTTGTCCCTCGGCTTGCTGAAAGCTGCAAAGGCGCTGCGCGAGGAGCAGAATGCGCAGAAGTCCGCTGTGCCGGAGGGCATGACCGCCGAGGAAGCCGCGGAGATTGAAGCGCTCATCGCAAAGCGCACGGAAGCCAGAAAGGCAAAGGACTGGGCAACTGCCGACGCGATTCGCGATGCGCTTGCCGCACGCCATATCGTTGTAAAGGATACCCCGCAGGGCATCACGTGGTCTGTGCAGGGCTAAAATAAGGAAATTAAGCAAAAGTCATAACCACTCCTCTTAGGTGTGGTTATGACTTATACAACAAAAGGGCACGGAGCTTTAAAACTCCGTGCCCTTGGTTTTTGCGGAACTTACGCGTCTTTGTTTTCTTTTTCATCGTCGCAGCAGTGGCCTGTTTTGTGCTTGTGAATGTCTTCCGTACCGGCGGCAATGGCTTCCTCGTAGTATTTGCACTTATAATCGATTACTTTAAGCTGATCTTCAAGCTCCTTGATTTGTGCCATAACGGCCTCGCGGCGCTCAAGAAACAGGTTGTAGCGCTGCTCCAGGGTGGAGTCACCCATTTGTGCCCACACCGCGTACTGGCGAATATCTTTAATGGACATACCCGTGCATTTTAAACATTCGATAATGCGCAGCATGGAAAGATCCTGTTCGGAAAACACTCTGTGACCGGATTCCTTTCGCTCCAAAAACGGCAGGATGCCTTCTTTATCGTAATAGCGCAGCGTGGTCGCCGGGATGCCCGTGATGTCCGAGGCTTCCTTAATGGTGTACGTCATCTGCAAGCGCTCCTTTCTAAGTTAGATATAACTCTATATATAAGCATACGTTTTTTTGCGCGGTTTGTCAATGTGTTCGTGGAAAACTCCTGCGCCAAAATTTCGGAAAAACAAAAAGAACGCCCGGCTGCGTAAACAGCTGCAAGGCGCTCAGATACAGGTTAAAGCTTAAAACTCAAGTGTAACGGTATCGGATTTCGTGATCTCGTTCCACGTTATAAGGTCGCAGAGGACTCTGCTTCGGAGGAAGCCGTGCTGCCGGCGCTGCTTTCGGAATCGTTGCTTCCGGCACCGCCGTTACTTTCGCACGCCGCAAGAGAGAGAACGAGCAGTGCAGAAAGCAGGAAAGACATGAATTTCTTCATTTAAATTACTTCTTCTGCTTTTTGAGAAACACTGCGAAACATGCGGGAATTTCTCAGAAAACGGTGAAATTTATATCTACAACATTATATATATAATGTCAATAGTTCGGAACACTTTTTTTGAAAAAATCGACGGAAAAAGCCATGCGGAAGAATTTTGCACAGGACCTGCGTATAAGACAAAAACAAGATAAAATAATATTTAGTATACACAGAAAAGACAGGGGGTGCGGCATGAAAGAAAAAATTCAGCTGTTAGCGGCGGCGCTGGCGCTTATTTTGCTGCTTTGCGGCTGTGCGGCGCGGGGCACGGCATCAAACGACGCCAAGCCGGCGGCGGGCGATGTCACGGACAGCAACGCCGCGCCCTACGAGGTCCCCGCTTTTCGGGATTCCGTCTTCAACGAAGATGAAGCGACCGCGTTCGGCAGCGGAGAGATTGACCTTTCCCAGCTTGAAGGCGGCATCATCGGCGTAAAAGCGCAGAGCGATACGCGATTAAAAATGCAGATTGTCTGCGGCGAGGATAAATATAACTATGACTTGCCGAACGACGGCACTGCGACATTTTTCCCGCTCAATATGGGAAACGGCACATACACGTTCCGCCTGATGGAGCAGGTGGGCGACAGCAAATACGCATGCATCGGGAGCGAAGACCGCGACGTAACGTTGAAAGATGAATTTCAGCCGTACCTGCGCCCGAACCAGATGGTGAATTACAACAAAAGCTCCGATTGCATCAAAAAGGTGAAAGAGCTGGCCGCAAGCTGCACCACCGATGCGGACATTGCTGCCGCCGTGTATGACTACATGGTGAAGAATATCCAATACGATACGGAAAAAGCGGCGACCGTGCAGAACGGCTACCTGCCTTCCCCGGATGAGACCTTAAAGACCGGCAAGGGCATATGCTTTGATTATGCAAGCCTTGCCGCCGCCATGCTGCGCAGCGAGGGCATTCCGTGCAAGCTCATCACGGGTTATGTGGGTGAGGAGACCTACCACGCGTGGAACAGCTTTTATGTGGAGAGCGAGGGGTGGATCACCGTGGAGATCCGCGCAAAAGCGGATGAGTGGCAGCGGGTGGACATCACCTTTGCCGCAGGCGGCATGCCCGCCGGGGAGATTCAAAACGATTCGGAATACACAACGCGGTTCACTTATTAAAGGAAAAGCGAAAGGACGAGGAACATGGCAGAAAAATTTTTGACTCAGGAACAGCTCAGCGTATTTTGCAGCAGCCTTGCGATGCTGCTGCGCTCCGGCGCGTCGCTTTCGGAGGTTTCTTCCCTGTTTGAGGAAGACGGCACGGACACCGCCTTGCGGCAGGCTTCTACCGAGATCAGCCTTTCGGTTGCGGCGGGCGAGACGTTTTCGGCAGCGGCGGAAAAGACCGGCGTTTTCCCGGAATACGCCTTGAGCGTTTTTAGCACGGCAGAGCTTTCCGGCCGATTGGACGAAGCGCTTGACCGCCTTGCAGACCACTATGACCGCCAAAGCGCGCTATACGACCGTTTGCGCAGCACCCTTACATACCCGGCCGTTTTGATGCTGATGATGTGCGGCGTGCTGGCGGTGCTCGTTTTTGCCGTGCTGCCCATGTTTGAGCGCGTGTACGACAATTTAACGGGCAGCCTGCTTTCATCTTCCTATGCCTATGTGCTCGCGGCGACGCTCATCGGGCGCATCAGCTTGGTGTTTGCGGGGCTTTTGGGCATCGTTTTGCTCGTTTTGGCGTTTGGTATACGCCCCGATAAAGGCCGGGAAAAGCTCAGAAATACAATGGAAACGAGCCGCTTCACGCGCAAAGCTGCGTGGCTTTTGGCGGTCTCCGAGGTGATGGACACGCTCTCCGCCTTGCTTGCGAGCGGTACGGATGAAGACAGTGCGCTTGCGCTGTGCATCGAGCAGACGCGCCACAAAAAGCTGCACGAAGCGCTTGAAAAATGCCATGAAGAAACACAGATGGGCGTCGGCATTGCGACGGCGTTTGCGCACCAAAAGATATTGCCCGCCATGTACGGCAAAATGCTGCTTGGCGGTGCGCAGAGCGGCGAGCTCGTGCAGGTGACGGAAAACCTCGCGCGCCGCACGGCGCAGGAGGCGGAAAACGGGCTGTGCAGCGTCATCGACCGCACGGAGCCGATTTTGATCGGATTTCTTACCGCGTCTGTCGGTTTGACGCTTTTAAGCGTCATGCTGCCCTTGCTCGGCATTTTGAGCGCAATCTGAGGGAAAAGTTATAGTGGGAAGCGAATTCCTATACTTTGACGTATGACCTCAACGGCGGCGAGTGGACTGAAGCGACCAACGAGTTCCCGTACGAGTACAAAGCAACAGTAGAAGTTGTAAAGACGGTTCCGACCAGAGAGGGCTATAAGTTCTCGGGTTGGAGAAGCGAAGAGGTTACGATCGAGAACGATGCGTTCACGATGCCGGCTAAGGACGTTGTGCTGAAGGCTGTTTGGGAAGCAAATCCCACGCCGACTCCGATTCCGTCGGAAGAGCCGACCCCCACTCCGGCTCCGACAGAAGAGCCTACACCTACACCGGCTCCAAATCCGAACCCGAACCCGGCAACACCTACTCCGGCGCCGGTAGCTCCGGTCGTTCCGGCTACGGTTGCAACACCCACCCCGACACCGACTGCCACACCTTCCACAGCGCCGAGCGATAACGGCGGAAAAGGCGATGGCAATAATGACGGCGAAATAGGCGAAACGATCAACGATAACGAAACACCGCTTGCAAACGGTGAAGACATCGCAGATAACGCAACGCCGCTCGCAGGTCTCGGCACGGGCGCTTGGGCACTCATCAACCTGATCCTCACCATCGTGACGACCCTCCTTTCCATCCTCCTTCTCATCGGCTATATCGGCAAGAAAAAGAAGGCGTTGGAAGACGAAGACGGCAACGTGGTTCTCGATGAGAACGGCAAAGAGGTTATGGAGTACGAAAAGAACAAGAAGGGCCTTTGGAGACTCATCAGCATCATCCCGGCTCTGATTGCCATCATCGTCTTCATCTTCACCGAAGACATGACCCTGCCGATGATCTTCGTCGACAAGTGGACAATCCTCCATGTTGTAATCGCGCTGGTACAGGTCGTTGTTATGGTCCTCTGCAAAAAGAAGAAGGACGAAAACGACGAAGACGAGAACGCAGCAAACGCGTGATGGAACAAAAGCATAAGGCGTAAGCCAAAGTAAGACGGGGTGTCCCCCAAAAAGGGACATCCCGTTTCTTATGCGCGTTGTGTTTTCCACAGAGTTTTTCTGTATTGTGGAAGAATCAGCTGCACGTGCATAGACCGCACGGCAGGCTTTGCGCAAAAGAATACCGCACAAGGTGAGTTTACCCTGTGCGGTATCTCTTTTTATAGCGGTTTAGTTTTCAAATTTCGCATCTGCAAGGTACAGATAACCGACGGCACGCAGCGAGGCGAACGCGCCCTCCACTTCAATGCGAACGGTGGAAGCGCCGGAAATGCTCAGGCTCAGCGCGCTTGCGGGGCTGTTCACCGTGAGCGAGGAAACTTCATACTGCAAATGGTCGTCCACATAAATGCGAACCGTGCCGATAAAATCGTCGGAGGTATCGCCCTCCACGACCCATGTGCCCGTCAGGCGCTTATATTGTCCGTTCGGGGCGTATTCGGTGTAGACGGTTTTTGCGATGACAGGGTACAGCGAGAAGTTAAGGCCGTTGCTGTACGCATTGCCGTTTACGTCATAGGCTGTCCAGTTCTGGCTGCAATCTTCGCCGCCGCTTGGAGAAAGATCTGTCAGCGAAACGGGGTAAAGCGCCCTGTATTCTTCGATTTTTGCCGCAATGTCGCTGTCGCCGGAGAGGATGTCGTCGGCGTTTTGCAGCGTTTCCACCGCGTCATAATAGCGGCTTTCACCGGCCTGTTTTGCGGCAGCATCGAGAATTTTTTGCTTATACTGGTTTTTGTAGGTGGCAATCTGCGCGTCGATGCGCTTGTCGCTGCGTGTGGCGTCCTGCAGCACGTTAACAGCGCCGGGCAAGTCGCCGTCATCCGCGAGCGTTTTGGCGGTGCCGAGCAGCGTTTCCACGTAGTTGTTGAGCTCGGCGTCCTTAATCTCTTCCAGCTTAGCCTGGATGTCTTCATCATCGCCGAGGATATCGGTGCTGTTCATCAAAATGGCTTCGGCACCGAGGAAATCTTTCTCGTCCGCGCGGCTCTGCGCATCGCTTAACACTTTTTCTTTGTACGCGGTGCGGATGTTTTGAATTTGCGTCTGCGCGTCGTCGTGGTTCACATCGGCGTGAATGACCTTCTGATATTCCGTAATGGCGCGGCCGTCTTCGCCCTGTGCCTGCAGGCTTTTGCCGTTTTTGTAGGCCTCTTTGGAGTCTTTCAGCGATTGAATGCCGTCGAGCTGATCGTCGAGACCGATGTTCGGGAACAGCTTTTGCAGGCGGTCGAGCAGCTCATAGGAGCTGTCGTAGTCCGCTTCGCTTTTATTGTATCGGTCGATGACCGTCTGGGCATATTCCTGCATTTGGTCGGAGACCGAAGCGAGTTCGTCCTTTGAAAGCGTGGGAAGTACCTGCGCCGCAGCGGAATAATCGTAAGCGTCAAGCGCGCGGGTGAGCTTTTGCATGGGTGCATTGTACCACCAGAAAATGCCGCCGATTGTAGCGCCGATGGCGATGAGAATGGGCAGCACGATGAAAAGCCATTTAAAAGAACGCTTTTTCTTCGGCTTTTCGTCGTATTCCTCGTAGGCGTAGCCGTCGTTATACGTATATTCTATGGGTTGCACGCGCGGCTCCTGTCCTGAAATTTCCTCCGGGGTGGGGGAAACGGTGAATGTGCCCTCGTGCTCCATGCCTTCGGGTTTGTCGCCGAGCGCATCGCCGGAGGAAATATCCTCCGTGAAGTCCATCGGGGAATGGTTGTAAATATCTTCGCTGTCCGGACTGTTTGAAGGGGTATCTTCAGCTTCGGGTGTCGGTTCCGCTTCGGAGAGGCTCTCTGTCGAATTTGAGGAGATGTCTTCCACGGCAGGCTCCGTGGGCGTTTCCGATGCGGGGGCAGATTCCGACTCCGGTTCGCTTACGGGTTGTGCAGTGGCTTCCGGCAGGCGCACAACGGGGTTGCCGCAGAGCGTGCATTTTTTTGCGCCCTCCGGCAAGGTGGCGCCGCAGTATATACAAAACATAAGTGACCTCCTAATGTTTGTGGTCCCGCAGGGAAAATCTGCGGTGTTTTCCATAGCATACAATATTCCGGGAAATCTGTCAAATGTTTAGAAAAAATGTGGGAGATAAAGCAAAGAGAGGGAACGAAGCGTTCCCTCTCTTATCCCCAAAAGTGCCGCTAATCGGCTATTTTAGTCTCCCAAATATGTTTCTGTTCCGGCGAAACGGTCTTCAGCGCGGCGAGTGAATACGGTATCCCCAGCGCGTCCCATTTCGTTTTGCCGAGATCATGGTATGCCATGATCTCGGCCTTTTCAATACAGGTATATTGATGCTTGAGCGCACAAATCGCCTCAAAGTGCGCGTCCGTGTCGTTCACGCCCGGAATGACCGGGCAGCGCAACCACACATGCGCATGCGCGTCCTCAAGGGCTGCCAGGGACTCGAGGATCGGCGCAAGCGGCGCGCCTGCCCATTTTTTGAGGGCATCGGGGTCGCTGTGCTTAAAATCGAACAGAAAAAGATCGGTGAGCGGTATCAGTTCTTTTAAATGTGCGGCAGAGATCAAACCGTTTGTCTCCAGCGCGGTGTGGTACCCTTTTTCGTGGCAGGCTGTAAGCAGCTTTTTCAGGAGTTCAAAGTGCAAAGAAGCCTCGCCGCCCGAAAAGGTGACGCCGCCTTTTGACGAGCGGTAATATTTTGCGTCCTTGTCGATCTGCTTCATCACGGCTTCTTCTTCCGTGATGCGCCCCGCGTCGATATCCGCGGCATAGAGCGGCCCAAGGTAATCGTCCATGCGGCTGTAATTCATAATGTCGCTGCTGACAGCGTAGATCCACATCAGCTGCACGCCCTCAAGGAACGTCTTCGGTGTGCTGTGCTGAATGTTTAAAAGTGCTTCGGCAAGCTTTGTAAAGCGCGTTTTGGCTTCTTCGGTCTCTGCTTTTTCGGCAAGCTCCAATGCCTGTTCGCGGTAACGCTCGCATGCGCCGCGCAGGCTTTCAATCCACAGCTTTAAAGCCGTGTAGAACGCAGACGCGCCGTTCACTTCCGCCGCACGGTCGATCTCCTGATCGAGCCGTCAAAGCCGAGGCGAATGAGCTTTTCAAAATCGAGGTTTGTACCTGCCACGCGGCAGTCGCAGTTGCCCACGCCCGCACCGGCAAAAGCTTTCGGCGGCACGTAGCCGTAGCGCTTCGAAAATTCCAATTCAACCTTGCGCGCGGTGTTTTCCTCGTGCCAATAGGCCTGCACAGCCTGCAAAGCGTAGTCCTCCGCAGCGGTAATCTCACCGTTTTGCTTACAAGCCATGTATGCGTTCAAAAATTCATGCTCGTTAAAGTAATACGTGTAAATGCCGCCGACCTGCGAGGAAAAGCCCACAAAGTCGTGCTCATAGCGGCCCGCGATGCCGTCGTTTTCATCCATCGGCACTAAGATATGACGAAGCTGAAGAAAATCTGCACACCGGTGAGGGTGCGCGCGTTCTGCACCAGTGCGGTGTTCCGGCGACGTATAAAATTCACACGCATGATTTTTACGAGTTGTTTCTCGTTTCGCACGGCGGGGCCATCCACGCCGTGAATGGACGCTCGCAGCTGCTTTCCGAGGGCTCGTTTGTTTTGATGCGCCCGAGGGATGTGCACCGCTATGATTTTTTCAACAACGCGGATTTCGAACTGCTCGATATCGGTATTCCGCGCACGGTGTTTGAGCGGCTGTGCGGTTATTTGCAGCTTGACCGCGCCATATTTGATACGCCGGAGCTGCCGTTACATTGTGTGCTTTCCGGCCACACTTTAACGGATGTGCAGGAAAAGCTTTTGAACACGAACCGCTTTGCCGATAACGAAACGGCGTGCCGCTACATCGGCATGACGCCGACGGAGTACATCAACGGCAAGCGATTGTCTTTGGCGGCGCAGCTGCTTTTGCAGGGGGACATGCCCGTCATTGAAATCTGCGGTGCATGCGGCTTTAACAGCTTAAGCCGGTTTTACCGCTTATTTACGGAGCGCTACGGCTGTGCACCGAAGGCGTTCCGCACGCAGTTTGCGCATGCGCAGTCCGGGCAAGGTTCGCCTATATCTTTATCATAATCGTTTTGCCGTTTGATTTCCTCAAACGCATTGACTAAAACTTCCACTATATTGATATTCAAAAAATACCGCACAAAGTGCAAAACGCAGCTTTGTGCGGTATGGCAGAAAATAAAAAATGCAGCTCTCTCGAATAGAGAAGGCTGCATTTTTGTGCGTTAACCTACCGGCTGTTCCTCATCCGTAAACTGGCTGCGGTACAGCTCGGCGTAGAAGCCGTTTTTCGCAAGCAGAGATTCATGGTCGCCCTGCTCTACGATGTTGCCGTCGCGCATGACGAGAATAACATCAGATTCCTTGATGGTCGACAAGCGGTGTGCGACGACGAACGAGGTGCGTCCGCGCATCAGCTTTAAAAACGCGCGCTGAATGCGCAGCTCGGTACGTGTATCGATGGAAGATGTCGCTTCGTCCAGAATCAGCATAGGAGGCAGCGTCAGCATGATGCGCGAGATGCACAAAAGCTGTTTCTGTCCGGCGGAAAGGCTGCCGCCGTCTTCGCCAATCTGCGTATAGTAGCCGTTCGGCAGCTGTTCAATAAAACTATGTGCGTGCGCGGCCTTTGCGGCGGCGATAACGTCTTCTTCGGAAGCGTCCGGGCGGCCCATGCGGATGTTATCGAGCACAGTGCCGGTTTTCAGCCATGTTTCCTGCAGGACCATGCCGAAGTTACGGCGCAGTGCGCGGCGCGGGATCGTCTGCGTATTCGTGCCGTCCACGCTGATGCTGCCGCTGTCCGGGTCGTAGAAGCGCATGAGAAGATTGATCATCGTCGTTTTGCCGCAGCCCGTCGGGCCTACAATGGCGACGCGGCAGCCTGCCGGTACATCCAAGCTGAAATTGCGGATGAGCGGGCGGTCTTTTGTATAGGAGAAGCAAACGTTATCGAACGTGACCTGTCCCTTTGCGGTCTCGCTGTGCTCCGGCAGCAGTTCGGGGTCGGCAGACATTTCTTCGCTGTCGAGGAATTCAAGCAGGCGGTCTGCGCAGGCGAGCGCGTTCTGAAGCTCGGTGATAACGCCGGAAATCTCGTTAAACGGCTTCGTGTACTGATTTGCGTAGCTCAAAAAGCAGGAGAGCATACCAATGGTGAAGCCCTGTCCGGTCACGGCCAGAAAAGCGCCGATGAGCGCGACCGCCGCGTACACAACGGAGTTTACAAAGCGCGTGGCGGGGTTTGTAATGGAGGAAAAGAATGTCGCCTTTAATGTGTGGCGGCGCAGCTCTTCGTTGATGGTGTCGAATTTCTCCATGTTCTCGTCTTCGTGTCCGTATGCGTGCACGACCTTTTGGTTCGTGATCATCTCATTGATGAATGCCGTCTGGCGGCCGCGTGTTTCGGACTGTAAGCGGAACATGGCGAACGTTTTCTTTGCGATGAAGCGCGCCACCAAAATGGAAAGCGGCGTGACAAGCACCACGACAAGCGTTGTCCAAACGTTGACGGAAAGCATGAAGCCGATGGTGCCGATGATCGTCACAACGCCGGTAAACAGCTGTGAGAAGCCCATCAAAAGGCCGTCTGCAAACTGGTCAACATCGGCAATGATGCGGGAAACGATGTCGCCGGTTTCGTGTGCGTCGAGGTAAGAAAACGGCAGACGGTGAATTTTTTTAAAGGCTGCCTCGCGCATATCGCGGATGGTGTTGTACGTGACCTTGTTGCCGCAGACATTCATCAGCCACTGGGCGAGCGCCGCGCAGCCGATGAGCACCGCGCAGGTGAAGAGCTTCGGCAGGATAACGGCAAAGTTGACCTGTTCCTTGCCGATGATGGCGTCGATGGCGTCGCCGACGAGCACCGGGATGTACAGCGAGCACAGCACGCTGACTACGGCAAGTGCAAGCAGCAAAACGATGGTCGGCAGATACGGACGGATTTGCAAAAGAACACGTTTAATGGTGCTGTTTTTGTTATTTATCTTGCTCATTTCGCAGCTGCCTCCTTTCCGCCAAACTGAGAGTCATAGATCTCGCGGTACACGGAGCAGTTCTCAAGGAGCGCATCGTGCGTGCCGCAGCCGACAAGCGCGCCGTTGTCTAAGACGAGAATCTTATCCGCGTGCCGCAGCGAAGATGTGCGCTGCGAGACGATGAACACCGTCGGCTTATTCGGCAGTGCGGAAAGCGCGCCGCGCAGTGCCTTTTCGGTCACATAGTCGAGCGCGGAAGCGGAGTCGTCCAGAATGAGAATCTCGGGGTTACCTACAAGTGCGCGGGCAATGGAAAGGCGCTGGCGCTGTCCGCCCGAAAGGTTGCGGCCTTCGGCGGTAATCTTCATATCGAGCCCGCCCTTACTCTGTACGAAGTCTGCGGCCTGCGCAGCCTTTACGGCTGCCTGCATCTCTTCGTCGTTGGCATTTTTATTGCCCCAAAGCAGGTTTTCGCGCAGCGTGCCGCGAAACAAGACCGCGCGCTGCAATACGACGTGCACCTTTTCGCGCAGTTCTTCAAGCGAATAGGAATTCACGTTGCGGCCGTCCACGCGGATGGTGCCGGAGGACGCATCGTAGAAGCGGGGAATAAGCCCCACAAGCGTCGTTTTGCCGCTGCCCGTGCCGCCGATAACGCCGATGATCTCGCCCGGCTCGGCGGTGAAGCTGATGTTTTCGAGCGCGTCCTTCGCGCCTTTGTTATAGTGCATGGAAACGCGGTCGAACTCGACGGCGTGGGTATTGTAGATTTTCTTGTCGTCGGAATAAACGGTGTTTGTGTCGAGCTCGAGCACGTCGCGGATACGTGCGGCGCTTGCAAAGGACTTTGTTACGGTGATGATGAGGTTTGCAAGTTTGATGAGCTCAACTAAAATCTGGCTCATGTAGTTATACAGCGCCACGACCTGACCCTGCGTCAAAATGCCGGTGTTGACCTGAACAGCGCCGTAATGGATGAGCAGAATGATGCCGACGTTAATCAGGATAAACGTAACCGGGTTCAAAAGTGCAGAGATACGGCCCGTGGATTTCTGGAGCTTGGAGAGCAGCGAATTTTGGCCGGTAAATTTTTCTGTTTCGGTGTCTTCACCGCAGAACGCGCGTATGACACGTGCGCCGTTCAGATTTTCACGCGTGGTGTTCAAAACGGAATCCAGCTGGTTTTGAATAGCCTTGTAGCGCTTGATGGTCAGCAGCATGATGCCGAACACCACAATGGAGAGCAGAGCGACCACAATGAGGAACAGCAGCGCGCTGCCGGGATCAATGGTGAACGCCATAACGCATGCGCCGAACACAATGAACGGCGAGCGCATAAACAGGCGCAGTACAAGGTTCACACCGTTCTGCACCTGATTTACGTCATTTGTGATGCGTGTCAGCAGCGTGGAAGTGCCCACACGGTCCAAAAGGGAGAAGGAGAGTTCGTTGATTTTTTGGAACAAGCTGTGACGCAGCCCGGTGGCAAAGCCCACGGCAGCCTTTGCGGCAAAATACTGCGCCGTGATGGCACTGACCATGCCGACCACACCGAACCCGACCAGAAGCAGACAGCGGGAGATGATGAAGCCGGTGTCGCCGGTCTGAATGCCCACGTCGATGATCTGCGCGATTACGAGCGGGACAATCAGCTCAAAGGTGGCTTCGAGCAGCTTGAAAAGAGGCGCTAAAAACGACTCTTTCTTGTAGTCTTTCATGTAAACGAGGAGCTTTCGCATGGCGTTCGTCCTTTCCGAACCGTTTAAACGGCATAGTTTTCCATACAATTCCGTTTTTGTCAGTAATTTTCATTATACCGCCTATTATAGTGTAAGTCAAATCGAAACATACCCTGCTACGGAGCGCAGCAGGGTATGTTCTATTAGAATTATTTATTCACAGGAAAGCTCTACCGGGTCTGTAAAGTGTTCGTTGTTGTAGATGTCGCGCAGGGTGTATTGGATCACCGTGCGGTATTCGCCGATTTCCTCATAGGTGACGACGGGTTCACTTGTGTATGTTACCGGATCGCCGAGCGTGTAGTCCCGGTCGTAGTTGAAATCGTAATCATAATACGAACAGGTGTACTGAATCTGATCCGTCTCCGTAAAGCTGTGCAGACCCTTTGCCGCTACCGTAGGCTCTTCGGTCTTTAAGCGGTAGCCCGCAACAAAGCCGCTGTCATGGTCGCTGTCCCAGCGCAGAACGATCTCAATATCGGTGCTGCCGTTCAGTTCGGCCGGCACATAACCCGTTGTGTACCAATAATCGTCCGTCTGTTCCTCGGTTTCGGCGTAGAACGGCACAATCACGCCGTCAATCGAGATCCATGTATAGTCAAAATCGACTTTCAGGTCGCCGTCGTTGTCAAACTCGTACACGTTGTTATTGCCAAGGTCAATGTATCCCTCGCCGTCGTCGAGGTAAACGGTCATATCAATGTACGTGATGAGGTTCCATGCTTCATCGGAAAGAGAGAGTGCATAATAGTCGCCCTTGTCGATGAGTTCAAAATCGTTGTCGTTTATTGTGGTGACGTTTCCGCCGCCAACCTCGGAGGAATCGAACCAATCGTAGTAGGAGTAAAAATCGATATCGCTCTGCGAAAGCGACTGCCCGGAGAGCATCGTGTTCATGAATTTATCGTAGAATTCAAAATACGATTCCGGGAAGCCGACGCAGGTCATTTCAAAGCGTGTATCGCCGTAATAATCCGGCCACAGGCACGGAAAATAGACCGCAATGCCCGCGGCGGACTTTTCATAGGTGACGTTATACACCACCATATTCTGAACGGCGGCCTGCACATCGTCCTCGGTGCCGAGGGAAAGGCTCTGCTTTGTCAGCGTGGCGAGGTCGGAAAGATCGACCTGGTCGTATTCGTTGTCGCCGAATTCCCGCACGTTGCTGCGCACCTGCGAAAACGCACCGTAGCTGCCGCTTTGCAGTGCGGTGTAGGCGCTTTCCCAGTAGCTTTCCAACGCGGCGTATAATTCCGGCACATAGCGCAGGTCTAAAACGGAAAGCGTCGGCATGTCGGCGAAAATATAGGCCTCAAGGAAATCGTCCGCCAGCTTTTTGCCGAGCTCCGCCGTGGGTACGGCGGGGTCTTCCGCCAGCATCGTAAGCCAGTTTTTGTACGCCCAGCCCTCGCCGGGTTCGGATTCTTCGGAGGCGATGAGGTAATCCGCATACGGATCCAAGGCGTAGGCCACCTCTGCCGTCGCCATCAGGCAGGCGTCAAAGCCGATGAAATCAAACTGCACGCCGCCGTTATACAGTGCTGTGGAGAGCGACGAGAGTGTCAAAGAGGTGTCTTCGTACAGCTCGTCGTAGCCGAAGCCTGTCATGGTGCCGCCGCCGTGATCCCACAAAATGAGCTCGTAGCGGTCTGCGGGGTAGCTTTCGGCGGAGAAGCGAATGAAATCGGAGAGCGTGTCGGCGTCCGTCATATTCATGCTGCCAAGGCTTTGGAGCAGCGTCATATCGCCGTTTTCGATCACAAAGCGCTCACTTTCATCGTCTGTGCAGACATCGTTCCACCAGGTTTCGGTGCCGCCGGTCTGGAGTACAAGGTGAATGTTCTCGGAAAGCGCGGCATCTGCCATTTCCAAAAGGTCGTCGGTCGCGGAGCCGTCCTCACTCTCTAAGTCGGAGCCGATCATGTACACCATTACCGTGACACTTTCAGCGTTTGCAACATCCGTGTAAAACGCACGCAGGTCGCCGTCTTCGGTCGGCACAGGGGTGGAGATGATGCCGGAGGACGCGGAGCTTTCCGAAATCACGGAGGACGAAGCTTCGCTGTTTTCACGAGCTTTACCGGCTAAGACCAAAACCGTGCTGCATCCTGTGCAGTTAAAAATCAAGCCGAAGCTGAGCAAAAGGGGCAAAACGCGGGATAAAAACCGTCTCATACAAAACTCCTTTTATGGCTGTGGACGGAAAACGACCGTGCCGGTTGCGTCGTCCATGCTTTCCACAATGGCGAGCGATTCGAGCGGGTAGCCCATCTCGCGAATTTTCGCGCCGCCGGGCTGAAACCCCTTTTCAACCGCGATACCGATGCCGGAGGCTTCAATCGTCAGAATTTTGTTGATGGACTTATCTGCAAAACGTCGCTTGAACTCTTCGCCCATTTGGCGAAACAGGCGCACATCCATTTGATGGTTTAAAAAGCTGTCTACTTTCAATATATTGGCCGGCTTTTACAACGCCGTCCTTTACGATACGTTCTTCAAGAAAATTCATACTGTTTTGTCCCCCGAGGTTCTTGTTGATTCTATTGTATCGAAGCGGAACGGGAATGTCAATTCCGAATGCGCATAGGAAACAGTTGTAAAATTTTATCCGTGATCGCGTAGTGCATGAGACTGGAAGCCATTTTTTTTTACCTTTCTTCCGTAATTTTCGGGAGCGGCATTTGCAAATATCCGCAGGCGGGAATATCCTTTTCGGTAACGGGGCGAATCATGGGAAAGCCTTCTTTTGTTTTAATTCATCTTATCCAACCATACGACGCATTCGACTGTGTTTTCGAAATTCGGAATAAACATATCGGCTTCGTTCCCTTGATAATATACCGGAAAACGAAATTGTATGCTCTTTAATATCTGACCGTTTTCCAACGGTTCGGGATATATCTCGATTTTCTTTATAAAGCTGTGAAGAAATTCTTTCTTCTCAAATTCGGTAAATTCATTATATATTATATCAAATAATTCCAAAAATTCAAATATTCGTTTCTGAGAGATTTTTTGTTCCTTTATAGCCTTGATTTGTGTTTGTACAGTATCAAGATTTTCGGCTGCCTCTGCGATCTCATCATATAATGAATTTATACGGTTTTGCATATCGGTATATTTTTGCTCATAATGCCTGTCGGAACAGTCGAGCCTGTCAATTTGAGAACCAAGTCGTTCCTTTGCGGCAGTAAGCTGTTTTATCTGTGTTATTAAATATGCTTCTTCTTTTTCATACTTAGATAAATCTACGCTTGCATCTAATTTTTCTTTTATTGCAGAATCAAACTTTGAATTTTTAACGATATTTCTTATTACTTCCACAACCGCTTCATTTATCTTTTCCTGATGAATTTGCTTTTTGAAAGTACATTTGTGACCGTCATATTCCAATCTGTGTTTGCAGGCGTAATACCAATAATCTCTGTAAAAACTTCCGTCTTTTTTGCGTTTGCGGTTGACACTTCCGTATAACCCGGCACCGCATATAGGACATTTAATTATTCCGGTCAATAAATGCTGATGTTCTGTACTGTATATTTTTTCATTCTTTACACCTGTCTTTTTTCTCTTATCCTGGGCTAAAAGCCAATCTTCTTCGCTGATAATCGCATCGTGAATGCCATCATAGACAGGATATTCTTCTTGTTTTACCACGTGATATTCATTACGGCTACCCTGTATTTTTTCTGTTTTTCTTCGACCAAAGGCAATTTTTCCGCAATAAATAGGGTTGTCCAACACAAGCTTTACAAAATGTGCCGTAAATGCATCCAAAGTTCCGTTTTGGCGTTTCTTTTTGATATAGCCTTGGCGATTCAGATATTTTGCAACAGTACCGGCACCCATTGTGGTATGAATGAATTTATCGTAGATAATGCGAATAATTTCTGCCTCATCTTCGGCTATTTTTAACTCGCCGTCAATAAGTTCATAACCGTATGGGGCAAATCCTCCGTTCCATTTGCCTTCACGGGCTTTCTGTTTTCTGCCTTCCATTGTTTGAACAAGAATATTTTCTCGTTCAATTTCCGCCACAGCCGACAGCACCGAAATCATCAGTTTGCCGCTGTCCTTTGAACTGTCAATACCGTCCTCAACGCAGATAAGATTAACCCCGTAATCCTGCATCAGTTGTAAAGAATTGAGTACATCGGCGGCGTTTCTGCCAAATCGAGACAATTTGAAAACCAGCACATATTGTACATTATCTTTTCCTTCGGATATGTCGTTAAGCATAGTTTGGAATTCAGGCCTGCCTTCAATATTTTTACCGGACTTACCTTCATCGGAATATTCTCCGGCAATCTTTAAGTCCTGAAATTCGGCATACCTTCTTAACTTTTCTCTCTGTGCATCAAGGCTGAAACCGTCGACCTGCATAGAAGTTGATACACGGGTGTATATATAGCAATTTTTCCTTTTCATACGATAACTCCTTTCTGATTTGCTTACATTATATTGCCGCCTAAATAAATACTCCAATGTACGGCAGAAGGGGGGGCTAAGCCCCTTTCTGCGAACTGTTACGATTCTTGCATTGGCGGTTTGGAAATTGTCTCAAAACATCTTCCGTTGTTACCAAACGATATTTATCTCCGTATTTTAAGTACATCTTTGCCATTAAGTCTAAAAACCTATCGTATTCGGCTTGTCCGGTTTTATCGCTTTTCAGTGTCATCATCTTGCTTCACCTCTGTTTCTTTCTCTCTGTTTCTGCCATTTTTCAAGCAGGCTGATAATTGTTTTTTGCATATCCAGGCTTGTATAACTTTTGGGGAAATATTTGCGGATATCTTCCGTTTTGAATTTAACCTGTTCTTTCTGATTGGGCTTTTCTTCACTTAACACGGCAAATATTGTGTCTATGGACAGTCTGCCTTGCTCGCTGAATTTTCGTAATCGCTGTGCCTGTGACAACGACGGTGTGGCGTCTGTATATTCTATTTCTTCGGCTAATATTTTCTGCTCATTTTCGGGCAGATACGAAAGCTCAACAGCCGGAGTAAAGGCTATCCTTTCTTCATCAACGAGTTTTAACAGTTCGGGTATTAGGTGTGTTAGACGGATATATCGTTGGACTTGTCTGCCGCTTTCATTGTCCGAAATGGTATCTCTCGACTTGTGGACAACGTGTCCATAAGTTTTCCCTTGATGCTTCAACGCTTCTAATTTCATCTTGTAGGCAAAGGCTTTTTCGCTTGGCAGTAGGTGTTCTCTCTGTAAATTTGAATCCACCATTGCTATTACCGCTTCATCTTTTGTCATTTCTCTGACTATTGCCGGAATGGTTTGTATTCTCAATTCCTTGCAAGCCTCAACTCTCCTGTGACCGCTGATAATCTCGTAAGTACCGGCGGAAAAAGAACGAACGATTATCGGCTGGAGCAAACCGTTTTCTTTTACGCTCTCTTTCAGTTCTTCGTTTTCAATTCCGTCTCTTTTCTTAAACGGATGATTTCCAAAGGGGATAAGTAAATCTATGTTGATGTTCTTTACGTTTTCCTGCATTTCGATGTCTCCTTAATCCAATATTTCTATTTTTTTCAGTGCGATACCTTTGCCGTTTCTCTCATAAATCAATCTTAAATTTGTACCGTTATCTATCTCATGAAAGCCGAGATAACTCTGCCACCAGAATACCGGCGTGATAATCTTTCTTCCGTCACTTAACTGAAAGAAAAGACGCAGCATATTTTTGCTTGCCTCCGCTCTCATTATCAGTTTTGCGAAGTATTCGCCCTCTTTGTCTATGAAACAATAATCGGTAGTTATGATGTGTTCCTCTCTCATTTCATCTCTTGTGTATACTTTGTTTGCTATCATATTTAAGTCCTTTCTTTTACGGCAGGTAAGAACTATATATTTATTTATATATTTATACGGTTACCTGCCGGTTGAATTGTTTTGAATGGCGAGTGAGAATGATAACCCGACAGCCTTTTTTCTGTATCGAAAAGGTGCCGAAATTATCAAAATTTTTCTCTGTAAGCCGTTTTGTTTCGAAACGAATATCCGTTATCCACTTATCCCGAATCGTTGAAATCGCTGCTGTTTGGTACGGATTTGACACTTCTTTTGGAACAATACATCGGACAACACACAACGATTGCCCGAAAGCTTTGTTTACAGTCATTCCGACATTTGCGGCACAAGTCATTGTATGTTCTTCTGCCTGTTTTGGGACTGATAAAAAAGTACCATTCCTGTTTTAATTTCTTTGATAATCTTGCCATAGAAAAAACTCCTTTCACTCATTTGGACAAAGGGTGCCGAAATGCACACCCAAATTGACCGATTTTTCAAATATTTCTTTGAGAAAATTTGCCCCTTCACTTGTTTGAACCCAGAAGCGAAAAAATGGGGGTATTTTTGAAAAGAAAATTAAAAATCCTTTCACTTGTTTGAAATGGGAAACGATTCTTGGGGGGTGTTTTTGAAAAAATTTTTTTGAAAAACAAAAATCTCCTCTCAATTCATCGAACCGAGAGGAGAAAGTGGGTGGAGAGTTATAAAATTGTAAAGTATCGTTCAGAAACAGAAGCGTTACAAACCAACTTCCCAAATTTGAAAATTTGTTGATTTTGGGAAACAAAACGGCAAAAATGGGTTTAAGCCATTTTGTTTCACTACTATGCTTTTTGTCTGTAAGTTTTTCGGACTGTAAATACAAAATATTGGTGTTTGCAAACTTATTGTATTGAAAATAGATCTGCTTGATGTTATAATAGATTCATATCGGCAAGGAGGTCAGTTATGAAAGTAAGTTACGATAAACTATGGAAAATATTGATTGATAAAAAGATGAAAAAATATCAATTAAGAGAACAGGCCCATATAAGCAGTAATTCCGTTGCAAAACTCAGTAAGGACGAACTTGTCAGTATGGAAGTTCTGATGAAAATATGCGAGACACTTGAATGTGACATAGGTGATATATGCGGCTTTTATAACGACAGCGAGGAAAAAACCGATGCATAAAACAAAAGAGCAAATCACTTACAATATGCAACAGGTTAAATCCAAAGATACAAAAATTGAGGTAATGTTAAGAAAAGAACTTTGGTCAAGGGGCTTGCGCTATCAGAAGAATTGCAAGAAGGTGTTTGGAAAGCCCGATATTGTTTTTATCGGTAAAAAAGTTGCGGTCTTTTGTGACAGCGAGTTTTGGCACGGTTACGATTGGAACAACAAGAAAAATGAATTTAAATCAAATCAAGAATTTTGGATTCCCAAAATCGAAAGAAATATCGCCCGAGATGACGAAGTAAATGCAACACTCAAAAATTTGGGCTGGACGGTGTTGAGATTTTGGGGTAATGACATCAAAAAGAACTTACAGGCGTGTGCCGATGAAATTGAAAGGACGGTAAAAAGTAATAATGGCTAAATATAAATCTATTGATTTATTTGCGGGAATCGGCGGCATTCGCCTTGGATTTGACAGAGCATTCGGGGATGAAATCAGTACTGTTTTTGTAAGTGAGTGGGATGAATATGCACAGAAAACATACAAAGCCAATTTTTACGATAACTTTGAGATTGCCGGAGATATAACAAAAATAAATGAAAAAGATATACCGCAATTCGATATTTGTCTTGCCGGATTTCCCTGCCAAGCATTCAGTCTTGCGGGAAAAAGACAAGGTTTTGACGACAATTACAAAGGACTTTGCAGAGGTACTTTGTTTATGGATGTTGCAAGAATCTGCGAGTATCATAAACCGAGAGTGATTTTTTGTGAAAATGTTAAAGGGCTTAAAATTCACGACAGGGGCAGAACATTTGAAATAATCAGAAAAACATTTGAAGATTTGGGATATAAAGTATTCAGCGAAGTTTTGAACAGTAAGGACTTCGGTGTTCCTCAAAACAGAGAAAGAATATATATTGTTGCTTTCAGAAACGATATAGCGCCGAAAGAATTTGAATTTCCAAAGGCAACCGACGATACAAAACGAATTAAAGATATTGTTGAGGAAAAACCGGTACCCTCAAAATACTATTTGAGTGATGTTTATGTGGAAACCTTACGAAGACACAAAGCACGTCACGAAGCGAAGGGAAACGGTTTCGGATATGAAATCCGAGAGTGGGACGGTATAGCAGGTGCAATAGTATGCGGCGGAATGGGCAGAGAGCGAAATTTGCTTATAGATAAGCGTCAAAAGAATTTAACGCCTACAACGCATATTAAAGGTGAAATAAATAAAGAGGGTATCCGAAAAATGACTCCGCGTGAGTGGGCTCGTCTACAAGGATTTCCCGATACATTCAATCTTCCGCTTGCAGATGTTCATCTGTATAAACAATTCGGAAACAGCGTTACGGTAAATGTTATTGAAGCCATTGCGAAGCAAATTAAGGAGGTACTTGAAAATGTGGGAGTTTAATTACGGGGAATGGACAGAGGCATATGTTTTTCTGCGTTTGTTAGGAAACGGACGAATATATGCTGCTGACAGAAATTTTGAGCAAGACGAAAATGTCTATATTGATATTTTAAATATTATTCGTTACGAAAAAGAACATATTTTAGAGTTCCAAAGAGAGTTAGAATCAGTGGCTGCCAAAGATAACGGGATTGTTTTTAAAGTGTTGCCATATGATGAACTTATTAGTAAAGCTGATTATTTATATGATGCTATAAAAAATGTGACTTCCGGGAATAGAAAGTTTAATGTACCCGAGATAGAAAGATATCTATCGGAATTAAAGTTTTCACAACCTAAAGTTCCTAAGCTCCCGAGAGAAATTGAAAACGAATACGGAAAGAAAACCGATATAATAATCACTATGCAAGATTCGACAGACCGTGCGGTATCAACAACCGGTTTTTCAATAAAATCGCATTTAGGAAGTGCTTCTTCCTTATTTAATTCTTCAATGGCCTCAAACTTCTTGTATGAAATAGTCGGTTGCGATGATGCGGAAATGTATCAAATAAACGGTAATTATATTTCATCAGAAATAGGAATGTTTGAATACATAAAAAACAATCCTAATTTGACTTTAGAGTTTAAAGGCACTTCTGAAAAATTCAATGAAAATTTAGACTTTATTGAATTGAAGATGCCGGAAATATTAAGTTGTGCAATTTTAACTCAGATAGGTTATTATGACCGAGCTGCCTCCAGCAAAACAAAAGATATTATCGAAAAAGTCGTGGAACGAAACCCTGTTGGTGTAAGGAGACCTGAAATATGGTACGAAGCAAAAATGAAGGACTTTTTATATGCGACATTTTCGGGACTAACTGCATCAGAATCGTGGGACGGAAGGAGAAAACTTTCCGGAGGTTATATTGATGTCGGGACGAATGGCGAAATGCTCTACTATAGAGCGGTTTCTGATGATGTATTTAATACATTTTTGTATGAACACACATTTTTTGACAGACCGAGTCGAGGTGTAAATAAAGACAAGGCCAAGGTTATTGCCAAAGCATTCCTTGAAGGACGAGAAGTTACAGATGAAGAAATACTTGATGCGACAACAAAAAATGGTCAACCGAAGCCCAAAAAAGGCGATTGGGGATATGTTTTTAAGCGTGATGACGGAAAGTATTATATTACAATAAATTTTCAAATCAGATTTATATAAATGATATGAGTAAATTAAAAATCGGCAGTTTATTTGCAGGTATCGGCGGAATAGATTTAGCGTTTGCACAAGCGGGATTTGAAATTGTTTGGGCAAATGAAATAGATAAAGATGCCTGTAAAACATATCGACATAATTTCCCCGACACGATACTGTCCGAATGCGATATAAGAAAAATCAAGGCTTCGTCTATACCCGATTTCAACATTTTGACTGCCGGCTTTCCGTGCCAATCCTTTTCGGTGTGCGGAAATAAGAAAGGCTTTGAAGATGAGCGAGGCAATCTGTTCTTTGAAATAATGAGATTTGCGGACGAAAAGAAACCGGAAGTAATTTTTCTTGAGAATGTTGCAAACCTTACGGAACACGACAACGGAAAAACATTTAACCGTATTCATAACGAACTGTCCGAGAGAAATTATTACATAAGATACATTATTGCAGATGCCTGTAATTACGGAATACCGCAACACAGAACGAGAACATATATCGTCGCTTTTAAGGATTTTGAAATGTGTAACAGATTCAAATTTCCCGAAGAACAGCCTTTGAAAAAGCATATATTTGATGTTATTGACCGTTCGATTCGTGCGGACGATAAATACTATCTTTATGAAAAGTCGGTACAATATCAAAAAATGAAAGCCGCAATTACCGATGAAAATCAAATATACAGATTTTCCGATTACGGCATTCAAAAAAGTAAGGACGGAATATCTTTTACGCTTAAAGCAAATATGGGAACGTGGTACAACCGTGTGCCTATTATCAAAGACAACTTCGGGATAAGAACAATAACACCGAAAGAGTGTCTTGCTTTACAGGGGTTTCCGGCAACTTTCGATTTTCTGGATATACCGATAAAAAGTATGTATAAACAGTGTGGAAATACGGTGGTTGTTCCGATTATCAAAAAAATTGCAGTTCGAATTTTAATTGCATAAAAATATTTCAATTTATAATATTTGTTTTTTAATGAATTACTAATGAGGTGGAATGACAAATGAAAATTGACCTTCATTGCCATACGAAGAGAATAAAAAGCGGTGATGGCCTGGGAAGAAATGTGACGAAAGATTTGTTTCGCAAGAAAATATACGATTCTGATGTGAAAATTGTGGCAATTACAAATCATAATACTTTTGATAAGGAGCAATTTTGTGATTTTAGAGATGCCGTTTCTGAGAATTGCCAATTATGGCCTGGTGTAGAGATTGATATTCAACAGTTTAATCGCCCACGTTGGCACTTAATTGTGATAGCTAATCCTGATAATTTGAATGTTTTTTCGGAATCGGTCAATTTGTTGTTTAATGGAAAAAATTTGGAAACATGCACTCATACCATCAAAGAAGTTTATGATTGTTTAAATAAATGCGATGTTATATACATAGCACATTTTCATAAAAAACCTGCAATTTCAGAGGAAGATAGGCAGGATTTACTTGATATTGTGGGAGATAATTCTCGTGTTTTCAATGAAGCTCCCGATAATAGAACATTGGGTGTTTTTGCTAATTACGGATATAATGTTATGATTGGAAGCGATGTTAGTGATTGGGGAGAATATGAACATTCAACATTTGCTGATTTGAGATTACCAATATCCAATTTTCATCAATTTTGTATGTTGGCTAAAAGAGACGAAACAATTATAAATACTCTTTTAAACAAACGAGAATCTTATAAACTCGTAGCAAGTCCTCACAAATCTGTTAAAATTCCCATCACAATATTTCAAGATGTCAATATAATATTCGGGCAAAAAGGAACAGGTAAAAGCGAAATCTTATCATCTCTATATGAACAAATGCTTGCAAAAGGAATGAACTGCAAAAAATATACCGGCTCTGAAAAAGATAACGATTTTAAATCACTCTTAAAAACGCAAGATATGGATAGAAATTTGTCATATTTGCAAGTCGATGGTTGTGAAAAAGAATTCAGTGAAATATTAGAATGGAAAGACACAAATCCGACAATGTTTCAAAATTATATAGATTGGTATAAGACAAAAGACAATAATAAGAACAAAAGCAGAATGAAAATTACTGACTCTACGAAATTATTAAATAATCCACCAAAGTCATATACAACTTATAGTTCGGACAGAACAAACATAAAAAAATTGCTTAAAACTTTTAACAGTATCAGCTACAAATTATATTTGGATAACAACGATATTTCTTTAATAGAAAAATTATTAACAAAAATTGAACAGAGCAATCTTGAATTGTTAGCAAAGGATGTAATTGACTCAAAATCAACAGATTTGACAAATTATAGCATCGAAAAAATCAAAAATATTGCCGATAGAAATTCTGATACTGTTTCTAAGCCTTCTTCCACCGGATTTATTGAATTTGCAACTAATCGTTTAACATTATTAAAGAATATAAAGAAGATAAAAGAAAATCTTTCAAAGCCAGAGTATAATGAAAAAAATCATCTTGGAACAATTGAAGAAAAAGGCAATTTATACATAAACAAAAAATACCGTCTAATATGCGAGAATTCTAAAACAACAGAGTTTTCTATCGGAATAAAAAAATTGAAAGCAGTAATTGATACAATCAATGATATTGAGAGTCATATTGAAGCATCAACCATTTCTGCCGAAATTGATATACTGAGGCAATTGTGCAGCGAAGATAATATAACATCCTTAAAACCGTTTATAGGTTTGTCTAAACAAATTGTCACCGAATCAAACGAAGAATATACCCCTTCTAACGGCGAAAAAGGTATTTTGTTACTCGAACGAACTTTATCCGAAGAGGCTGATGCGTATTTTTTGGACGAGCCTGAGCTCGGTATGGGAAACTCTTTCATTGACACGAATATCAGACCGATTATTTCTGCACTTGCTAAACAACATAAAACAGTGGTTATAGCTACACATAATGCAAATATAGCTGTTCGTACTTTGCCATATATGTCAATTCTTAGAACACATCAAAATGGTAATTATAATACATATATCGGCAACCCCTTTGATGATAAGTTAAAAAACATAAATGATGAAAACGATATAAAAAGCTGGACTACCGAAAGTTTACATACATTAGAAGGTGGAAAAGAGGCTTTTTATGAAAGGAAGAGTATATATGAAACAAGTGGAGAATAAACAAATCAAAGTAATATTAACTGTTCAAGGAGAAACTGATGTGTTAGTTTTTTTACTTGATGACGAAAGCCCTGAAAAATATACAATTAATTTGAATGATTCCTCATCTCAACTACAAATTAAAGAAGTTTTTTCAAAACTTCTGGAAGAATTATTATCATTTGATATTGATTTGGTTTTAGAGATACAAGAAGGTTATTCAAAAGGACTTTATAAAGATGTATTCACAGAATATATATCAGAACTTAATAAGGAGTTGAAACAAACAAGAAGTTTGATGAAAAAAGAGTTGGAATAATTACAATCATAATATCCGAAGAAAACATATATCAACAAGCACATTTAACTGTTACAGGTCTTAGGGTGTAACCCTAACGAGGTATTTATGGAATATATCCATAAATACACTGCTCGCTGCTGAAAGCACGAGCGACAGCACCGTTTTGGACAACCTGTCCATAACCGGTCTGCTCGCTCAGTATGTGCAGAAAGCGGGCAGATTACCGTTTGGTTATCCAACTGGTCTGCTCGCTAAGATTGCACACACCTTTTACCTAAGACAGTTTTTACATTCAAAAGTAAATATCAAACAAAAAATAGGCACGGACAACAGAGTATTTCTGCAATCCGTGCTCAATTTTTCATGCGTATCCGATATAGAATTCATATTGTGTATCGGATAATTTTTCTGCCCATATCCACACAGAAGTAAAGCCTTCAATATTCTTGTATCTATTCAATCTGCTTTCTATATCGTCACCGATATTTTTGTTGTTTGCATTAGCAGATATGGGGTTGTCCCAACATTCTGTTGCAGTTTCATCAATAATCAAGCCAATACTTTTAGCGTAATTCTGAGCATAAGAAATCCAATACGATATATCAAATTTTTCACCTTGTTCAACTGCTGTTGTGACTTCCGAAACAGTATTTGTTGTGATTTCAGGCTCAGATTTTTCGCTTTTGGGCGGTTCTGTTTGCGTATGAGTATCTTGCTTTGGCTCGGTATTTGCTGTTGTTTGAGAAAAAATCGTCTCATTTGGCACCTTTTCTGTACCGGTTTCAGCGGTAGTCGTCTGTGTTGTTTCTTCCGCAAAGGTACTTTTCTCAACTGCTTCACTTTCTGTTTTCTCGGTTAATTCTTCCGATTGCGTTGTATCAATTACAGCGTTAGTCGATGAATTTTCAATCGCCTTTTTGTCCGGCTTGCTATGGGCAGTGCAACCAACCGTACCAAAAATGAGAGTCAATATCATTGTGAATATTACGATTTTTCTCATACAAAAATCACCTCGCTATTCACAATTTCCATTGCTCTGTTGCGGATGTTATTCATCTTCCGCACCCATAGTATAGGATTATCCGCTTTCAATTTTTCGGTAACATTTTCTTTTTCGGCGAGTGATTTGACAAGCTGTGAGAACATTGCTCCTGCCTGTTCCTCAATGTCGGCAAGATAAGGATACAGTCTTTCCGATGTGAGCAGATTATAGTATCTGATACGATGATGTTGTTTAAGATACTGTCTGTGTCGGTTTGCCCACACTCCGATATGCAGTTCATTTTGCTCTTTTGTTGTGATACAAGGCAGCTGATAATCACCTTGGTTTTGATAGCGCACATTAGGTTTTTTCATAGTAATCAATCCTCCGTATAAATGATTTTGAATCTCTTTTTCTTTGCACCGATAACTTTTACAAGAACATCATCGACTCCGTCGGTATATTTTCCTTTCGCTATGAGGCTACTCCTTAGATTATTGAGAGAACGGATAATCATACTGCGTTCGCCATTATCAAGTGCAAGATAAAATGTAGTTTTCATAATCTTTCCTCCTTTGACTACATTGTAGCAAAAGGATTTCTATTATACGAATGTGCGGATTTGGGCATAGAAAAAGACATCAACCTTTCGATTGATGTCTTGGTTTCTACCTCTGCAATGTCACAAATGTATTAAAGTTTATTGTACTTCCTTATTAACTTGGGGCAAGCTTTTTGCAAAATATTATCTTTCCGAATATTTTCGAGCTTTTTATAAAGGTAAGATAATTCTTGCTACCTCTCCCTATTCTTCCGGCACTGACCTTCAGAATTCGACGAGAAATAGATTAAACGCTGGCTCAAGCAAATCACCGTCTTGGAAGACCACTTCACGGTCTAGCTCAAGTCCAGACTGAAAATTGACATTGAAGGTTAATGCCTATAGACGCAAAAAGGCTCCTCACCACTGGAATTCAATCCGGTGATGGGGAGCTTTTCCTATTTAGCGTATGTTACTATTCCAGACAAATCTCCATCTGAATGCTTTGATTTTATGGAATATTCAATATTGAAACTATCTGTTAACGGATTAAGTAATAAAGCTGGTCCTAGCCATTTCATTTCTTTTGCCCTTAGAGAGCTTATAGAAAATTCAAACTCGATAGCGTTACCCTTGACCTTAGGCATTGCAATATATTTTGTTATCTCCCTACCATAGTCATCCGAATTATATCGCGGATTTCCATTAATTCCAGCACCACTGAACTGGGCTCTCACTGCTGCCTGACTTTCTGCCAAGCTATCTGCTAAGGTGTATGATATATCGGTATCATAGGAAACATCTGATGATTCAGGCATCATCAAAAGTTCTTTAATAACATCATCTTCATAAATTAAACCCTCTAACCCTTGCATATCTGGATTTATAAGCTCCTTGGATGGAATAATTGCTTCTGCGACATCTTTTTTTATTTTAATGTGCACATCCACATCCTCGTCGTAAACTTTAGATGCATTTTCGATTGCAAGTGGGATAAAAAGCATTCCGTTAAAAGTTGTCACGTACCAATCCATCATTTGTACACGATGCAGATTATATTCAAGCATCATAATGCTATCATATTTGTTTTCTTCCTCTTTGGTCCCTTCATAAGAATATGATGACATCAAATCATATCTTCTTTCTAAGTTTCCTATATTAAAAAATTCTGTATCTTCAGATATATCTATTCCGAGATATTCTTTGCATAAATCTATTATCGAACCTCTATCCTCATCATTTATGCGTACTTTCTGTGACTTGAAAAGATTTAATTTAAAAGAGCTAGTAACTGGAGTTGGAATTGAGCCATCATTTCTAATAATAGGAGTAGCATCGCTTGTTTTTTTCTCATCTTCATCATTTGCCTCGTCCTTGCTTTGGAGTTCAGATGGTTCTGTAATTTTGTTACTCCTAATTTGTTCTACCAATTTCAAAGCCTCTTCTAAAATTTGTGTTTTATGCTTAACAAAAGATACTGAACTTGATACTTCAATCGGACAAATCAAATTAGAAACAGCACCATCGACAAAACACCCCAGACGTAAGTCCGAGAATCCTGCCTTAACACGCTTCCCATTTTCCAAAATATTTTCAACAGTATCTTGTATTACACCTTTTATATACTGCCTTACCTCTCCCTTACTTTTTCCGTCTTTTAATGAGAATGGAGTCAATCTTCGACTTGCAATGTCAAAAGGCATGTTTTCTGGTGCACCGTAATCAGAGTTTAAAACACATATTACTCTATCCCAGCCTAAAACATGCGTAGCATACCCTAATTCAAGCATTACATTAGGATTTGGCATATATTTTATCTTACTATTTCCATCTTTATCGACTGTCTCATATTGACATACCGCACTAACATCAGCAATGAAAATATCACAATCGTCAATCTTTGAAAAAATTGTCTGTGCTATGTCCGGGGAACCAAATTCTCCCTTTGTGTCACGGTCAGCTTCAATATCAACTGTGTCTCGCAATAAACGAACTGCATCTTTGATACTGTCTTGAATTATATTTCTAGTATCACTTCCCGGCAAATCAGATTGCCAAGAATAAAAAATAGTAATCTGTGAATCACTCACATTAATACCTCCTAACATCTAATCCACTACCCGAAAATGCTCTTACTATCGAATTGCCGGATTTGTTGTCAGTTTTCAGCGCTTGCTCAAAAACGCCTGATATCTAATCCACTCACTCAATTTGCGTTATCTAATCCGAGGTCACAACCTGACACACATTTTCGCAGTAGATATGTCTCTATATAAAATAACCGGGCTTTTTCAGCAGTTAGGCTTCTATTCCTAACTTCCGAAAAAGTCTGGAAATACGCCACTTTTCAGCCTTTTTTATCTTTTCTTGATATTAACACCATAGGCTCAATTGAAGCCTTTATGTCATGCGATTAAGGTATCATCTTAAAATGTCGTAATGCTTCCTCAATCAACTTTACTTTTTCCGGCGGGCATTGAGGTTGATTTGGGGTCTCTTTTTTAGAATTATTGTAGCAATCTCTTTCGATAATACCGTGCCTTTGCTTTACCTGAGCAATATAAAGCGAAGATACTTTTACATGATACTTATCAAATATGTAATCTTTGATTTCATCATAAGTTGCCTTTGCTTCGGATGATGTTAAATCCAGCTCGTCCATATCAACTGTAATGTCGATATACGTATCCGGCTTTTTTCTAACCAACTGAACAACCGTCTCAACGTGGTCGGTGTGGGGGAACATGTCTACGGGCTGAATCTTTTCGGCGCGATAGCCGCGCTTTGTGAGAAAATTAAGGTCGCGTGCGAGCGTTTCCGGGTTACAAGAGACGTATACGATGCGTCTCGGTGCAAGTGTGAGCGCGCAGGAGAGAAACGCGGTGTCGCTGCCGGCGCGCGGCGGATCCATGAAAAGCACGTCGCAGTGTTCACCGGCGTTTGCCATATCTACCATGAAGTCGCCTGCATCGGCGCAGACGAAGCGGATATTTTTCACGCGGTTTAATTTTGCGTTTTCACGGGCATCGCGCACGGCGTCGCGGTTCACTTCTACGCCGAGGACCTGTCCGGCTTTTTTGGCGGCGACCATGCCGATGGTGCCGATGCCGCAGTACGCGTCAATGACGGTTTCTTTGCCCGTGAGCTCCGCGAATTCCATCGCTTTGCCGTACAGCACCTCGGTCTGTACGGGGTTGATCTGGTAGAATGATTTTGCCGAAATGCGGAAGCGCAGCCCGCAGAGAATATCCGTAATATAGCCGGGGCCGTAGAGTGTTTTCTCGTTCTGCCCGAGCAGCATGGAGGTGTAGCGGTCGTTGACATTTTGAATGATCGTGGTAATCTCCGGGTGAAGCTTTAACAGCGCACGGGTGAAATTGTTGCGCGCAGGGAAGATCGGCGTACCGGTGACGAGCACAACCATGACTTCGCCGGTCTGGAAGCCGCGCTTGACGAGCACATGGCGCAGAAAGCCGCGCCCGGTGACCTCGTTATACGTTGCCATTTTGAAATCGCGCAGCAGGCGGCGGATATCGACGATGATGCGGTCGGCAATTTCGTCTTCCGTCATGCAGCTGTCCACGGCGACGATGTTGTGCGTGCTGCTCTGGTAAATGCCGGAGATGATGCGCCCGGCACGCGTGGTGCCGAATGCGGCCTGCACCTTGTTGCGGTAGTGGTAGGGGTTCTCCATGCCGATGATGGGCTCTACGCGGCAGAATTTGCCGAGCAGGCGGATGCACGTGCGCTCCTTGTGCGCGAGCTGTTCCTTATAATCGAGGTTCTGCAGTTGGCAGCCGCCGCACTTTTTGCTGTGCGGACAGCGCGTTTTGTTCTGTGTGCTTTCCATTTTTATATGTCCTTCCGTAGTTTAAATCGGTTTTAGCGTTTTATTTTATGAATTTGCCTTGCAAATTCATTGGGAGACCCCCTAATTGTGTCTCCCACACCACAACAGTCCACCGGACTGTTGTGGTTCCCATCCTGATTTTTGTTAGGCAAAAGGTGTGTCGTCATCTGCGGACGACGACTTAGGGCGCTGCCTTAATGAACCCAAGCGAACGCACACGTTCGCTTTAAGCTTCTTGAAAAAGCTTGAGCAAAACTTTTAAGTTTCGTTGCCGTTGGCTTATGTTTCTTTTATACTATCATTTTGTTTCTCCAAAATCAAGAAAAGCCTTGTTTTCTGCCCGAAAACACAAATTTTGGTTGAAAAGCGAAAAGTTCCGTGCTATACTGAATGTGAAAAAAGGGTGCTGACGTATAAAGTCGGCTGAGAGCGGCGTGAACGCCGAAACCTGTTACCTGATTCGGATAATGCCGACGTAGGAAAATACGCTTATTTTAAGTGCTTTTTATGCCGCGTGCCGAATGGGTGCGCGGTTTTTGTTTTCTCCGCTTTATCCCCTAAATCTCGGTAGAAAACCGGAGGAATGAACTATGAAGAACAACAATACAAAAAAGCTTGCGGCCTGCGCGGTTATGGTCGCACTGGGCGCTGTGCTCAGCATGATCAAGGTGCTTCAGATGCCGTTTGGCGGTTCCGTCACGCTGCTTTCCATGCTGCCCTGCGCCATGATTTCCATCATGTACGGCCTTAAGTGGGGCTTTGCGGCTTCCTTTGTGGAATCCGTTGTTCAGCTTGCGTTCGGCATCACGATGGACGGCATCCTCGGCTGGGGCATGACGCCTTCTGCTCTCATCGGCACGATTTTGCTCGATTACATCGTGGCATACACGGTTATCGGCATTGCGGGCATTTTCCGCAAGAAGGGTTATGTAGGCATTTGCTGCGGCACGGCGCTGGCTGTTGCGCTGCGCTTTGTGTGCCACTTCATTTCCGGTGCCATTATCTTTGCAAACTTTGATGAGTTTGTGGCGTTCGGCGCTTCTTGGGTAGGCCATCCGTGGCTTTACTCTTTCTGCTACAACGGCACTTACATGCTGCCGGAGCTCATCTTTACAGTTATCGCGGCGGTTATTCTGTTCCGTCTGCCGCAGATGAAAAAGCTCATCGCGGACGAGGGCGAATAAATCCAAACAAGCGGAAAATTCGGGCGGTGCTCTGCGGAGTGCCGCTTTTTCGTATAAAATCCCGCCGCGGTAGTTGTGTATCTTTGAAAAACGTGGTATGATGGATAAATCACAAGCGCAGCATCCAGCTGCACGAAGCCGTGCAGCAGCCAGCGGCGCGAAAGGAGTTTAACAAATGAAGAAAGTTCTGAAGCCCGAAGAAAAGACCATGGAAAAAATCGTGGCGCTCTGCAAAAACAGAGGCTACGTATACCCCGGCTCCGAAATTTACGGCGGTCTGTCCAACTCTTGGGACTACGGCCCGCTGGGCTGCCTTTTCAAGGACAACGTAAAAAACGCGTGGAAACGCAAGTTCGTGCAGGAGAGCCGCTACAACGTGGCGCTGGATTCCGCAATCCTCATGAACCCGGAAGTCTGGGTGGCAACCGGCCACGTGGGCGGCTTCTCCGACCCGCTGATGGACTGCAAGGACTGCAAGACCCGTCACCGTGCCGATAAGCTCATTGAAGACTTCACCGGCGAATCCGCAGACGGCTGGACGAACGAGCAGATGCAGCAGTTTATTGCCGACAACAACATTGCCTGCCCGGAGTGCGGCGGCCACAACTTTACGGATATCCGCCAGTTCAACCTGATGTTCAAGACGTTCCAGGGTGTTACGGAAGACGCAAAGAGCCAGCTGTACCTCCGCCCGGAGACTGCACAGGGCATTTTTGTCAACTTCCCGAGCATTCAGCGCACCACGCGCAAAAAGGTGCCGTTCGGCGTTTGTCAGGTGGGCAAGAGCTTCAGAAATGAGATTACCCCGGGCAACTTCATTTTCCGCATTCGCGAGTTTGAGCAGATGGAGTGCGAATTCTTCTGCAAGCCGGGCACGGACCTCGACTGGTTCTACTACTGGAAAGATTTCTGCAAAAACTGGCTTTTGAACCTCGGTCTGGACGAAGCGAACATCCGCCTGCGCGACCACAGCCAGAAGGAGCTCTCCTTCTACTCCAAGGCGACGACGGATATTGAGTATCTGTTCCCGTTCGGCTGGGGCGAGCTTTGGGGCATTGCAGACCGCACGGACTATGACCTCACCCGCCATCAGGAGCATTCCGGCAAGGATCTCTCCTATTTCGACCCGGAGACGAACACCCGCTATGTGCCGTATGTCGTCGAGCCGTCTCTCGGCGCGGACCGCGTAGCGCTGGCGTTCCTGTGCGATGCTTACGACGAAGAAAACCTCGGCACCGAAGAAAAACCGGACGTGCGCGTTGTACTGCGTCTGCACCCGGCACTGGCACCGTTTAAGGCAGCGATTCTGCCGCTCTCCAAGAAGTTGAGCGAAAAGGCCGGCGAGGTTTACGATGCGCTCGCAAAGAAGTTTTCCGTTGACTTTGACGATACGGGTTCCATCGGCAAGCGCTATCGCCGCCAGGATGAGATCGGCACGCCGTTCTGCATCACGTATGACTTTGACAGTGAAAATGACGGCTGCGTTACCGTTCGCGACCGTGACAGCATGGAGCAGGAGCGCGTAAAGATCGACGAGCTTGAAGCGTACATTGCAGAGAAGATCGATTTCTAAAGAAATATAAATAGACACAGCACCCGCCGTTTCGACTGCATGAACCGTGCAGAGAAGCGGCGGGTTTGTTTATTTTGCCGTTGAAACACCATGCAAAATATGCTAAACTAAATAAAAATGAATTCGAAATCGTGACACATAAAAGTTATCACGAAAGAGGAAATGGATTATGAGAAATACTTTTTCTAAACGTATATTTGCTGTTTTAGCGGCGGTTTTACTCGGCGCTGCGCTGTGTGCGCCGCTTACCTTTGCGGATGAAGCCGATACGGCCGATACCGCAGACAGCACCGAAACGGTGGACACCACGGAAGGCACGACCGACACCGCAGGCGAAGACAGCCGCGGAGCGGAATCGTTCTTTAATGAGCTGAAGGCCGATAACGGCGTCGGCCGCACGCTGTTCATTGCGGGTGCGGTGTGCATCGTGTTCGGCGTCGGCGGAATTGTCAGCATCATTTTGTGGCAGCGTGCAAGCCGTAACCGCGACAGCGGCGAAGCGGACCGCGCCGAGGTGCTGGATGAGATTGAGCAGGAGGAACGACGCAACCGCAGAAGACGCGAAGAAGAGCGCATGCGCCGCGAGCAGATGCAGGCGCGCCGTGAGACAGAGCCCCGCGTGCCCACGTCCTTTGACCCGGATAAAGACACCGGCGAGCTGCCGGTGATGCCGGTGTCGGCGGAGTACACCGCAGAACGCCCCATCATGCCGGAAACGCCGGTCTCCATGCAGCCACAGAACGTGCGCCGCGCTGCGGTGCAGACCTCAGTGAATCGCGCGCCACGGCAAAGCGCCGCACCGAGAGCCACAAAGCCCGCCGCACCTGCGCCGAAGCCCGTGCAGCAGCGCCCGGCAAATCCCCCGAAGCCGGCTGCACAAACAGTGCAGGCAAAGCCTGCCGCGCCGAAAGCGCCCGAAAAATATGACCTTGAGGACATTTTAAGAGAAGTCCGCGAGATGAACGCGAATAAATAATCGTACATAAAAAGGCCTTTGCATCTCCGTTTTGGACGGTGCAAAGGCCTTTTGTCGTCTTAATTTTGCGTCAGGTTCTTTTCTTTCTCGAAAAATGCTTTGCGCAATGTCTCGAATTCCTCGGGTGTGCAGGCTTTTTTACAGGTGGGGATGAACGAGCCTGTCACCGTGAAGCAGTCTTTCATGACGTCGCACGGGTAGTTTTCACATTGGCCGCAATGTGCGATGTGCTTTTCGTTCACGCATTTTACAAGGCGATAGCGGCACCAGTTTTCTTCCTTGCAGCCGGTACAGGCAATCTCCTCGTTTGTTACCACGTGGTCGCGGTAGCCGATTTTATACCACAGCTCGGCGGTGTGGTGCAGTTCTTCTGCGGTTTTGGTGTACGGCGGCACGTTGTAGCGCGGACATACCGCGCAGTCGTTTCCACACGCCGCAATGATTTTTTCACACATAGAGAACTCCCCCAAAAAACTATGTCTATTGCAGCTCGTCGCGGTAGTAGGCGAGAAGCAGATCGACCATTCTGCCGTAGGAGCGCAGGCCGCTTTCCTGCCCGTTGGCTTTTAAATACGCGTCGTTCACGCGGTCGGAGACCTCGGAAACGGGCGTTTCGTACTGCTTCCAGTACGCATTATTTGACCGAATGTCGCGGCGCAGTGCGTCGCTTTTTAAAGCGTCCGCCCGGTTCCACAGGTCGCTGTCCACAGTGAGCAAAGCATTCATCGCGTGGACGGACGCCAAATACACACCGCTGTAACGGAATTCCGGGTCGTCACTTTGCAGGCACGCCAAAAATGCGATGAAATTCGCTTCGTCCTCGCGCATGTAGCCGGAAAGGTGTGAAAGCTCGTGGCACATCGTCACGGGGATCAATACGTCGTTCATGTGGACGTTGACGTTCGCTTCAAACGTGAACGGGCAGTAAATGCCGCTGATGTCAAGGTACGACATCACTTCCGAGAACAGCACGGGCTTCGGTTTGCCGTTTGTGTAGAGCGTGGAATACGTATCATGAAGGCTGTTGAATGATGATTTTGCTTCGTCTGCATCGAGAAAAACATCGTTTGAAAGCTGAAATACACCGTTTTCGTCTTCGGGCAGGTTTTCGCGCAGTGTGTTCGCTTCGTTGATTAAATACGCGCACACATTGTAAAGCTCCTCGGCGGAGGACTCCCGCACGGTAAGTCCGCTGACGGCGGCAAAGCTGTACCGGCGGTGGTTCGTGCCGTAGTTCGTTACGCACAAAAATGCGATGCACGTGGCGATGAGAACAGGAACCGACAAAAACCGCACAAAGTACGCAAAACGGCCCTCTTTATGACGAATGAGTTTATAAACGCCGTGAATGAGATATGCCAAAATGAAAAGGACAAGCGCGATCAGACAAAATTCGCCGACAGAAAATGGGAAGACGCCCGTAATGGCGGAAAAGAACTGCGCGTACACGGGGTAGATCGTCACGGCATACCACTCGGCAAAATCTGCGCTCTGCCGTGCGGCGAAGTCCAAAAGGAACGCCGCAGGCAGCAAAAGCAGCAGCCAAAAGCGCTTTAAACGAAACGCTTTAAGATAAGTTTTCATAGTTTGAATTCCTCGGCGCTGTATTGCCCGAGCTTTTGTTCGCTTTTCGGCTCGCGGCGCAGCGGGTCATATTGAAATTTTGCGCAGTGCTCTCCGCCGAGCTGCCCCGCAAGACATTTTTTCTGTACACCGTCCGCATGAAACGCGCAGTAAGCGCAGTCCGGCTCAATGCGGCTGCCAAACAGGGCGGGTGTTTGTTTTTTCTTTTTGCGTCCGAACACTTTCGTCGCCTCCGATTTTCAGGTTGCTCTTAGAGTTGTTCTCATTGTAGCATTTTCCCGGTGGAATTTCCACCACAAATTTTCGACGGTGTTTTTCCGCTGCGGAGAATACACGTGAGAAGAAAGAACACAGACAGCGCGATGAGCGCCAAGGATGATGCCGCGCTGCCCGCCATGGGCGCGGTGTTGAGGGGCGAGGTTTCCACGGCAACCGAGGTGTTTGCCGGGAGAAAATAGGAAAGCAGCAAATAAAATGCAGCGGAAAGCAGACCGTTTAAAAAGCGTGCGAGAACATATCTCGTTTTCGACAGCGGCAGCCCCGCTTTGTGGAAAAAGGAGAAGATCTGCAAGTGGATGCAAACGCCGGAAAAGCCGAGCCCGAACGCTAAAAAATAAACCGGCAGGTGCCAATATACGCACTGCGAGACTCCGGCGGTGATCTCCAGACCCATCGTCAGCAATGCGCCGGAAAGCGGCACGGTGAGCCCAAAGCGGGAGAAAAACCCGCATAAAAACTGAAAAATGCCGGCATCGTGCAAAACGGCCAAAAGCATGGAAAACACGATGACGAACCCGCAAAGGGAAACGGTGGCCTTAATGCCGTCCTGCACAGCGGAGACGATGCCGCCGGGAGCAGCTTCTGGCGATTTTAGGCTTTTTTCGGGTTTTTCGGCAAAGCGCGATAAAATAAGCCCTAAAAGGAGCGGCGCAAGTGCGCAGGCAAAAAATAAATTCAGCCCGATGCGGTCGCTTCTTAATAATAAACTGCCCGTATAGGCTGCCGCAAACGCATAGCCCGGCGCGGTACAGAAGCATAACAGCCGCGCCGCCTGTTCCCTTGTGAGCTTTCCGGCCGCGTATAAATTTGCGGTGATCTTCGCGCCGGTAGGGTAGCCTGCGGTGAGCCCCAACAAAACGGCGGGAGCGGCGCAGGCGGGTAGGCGGAATACATGACGCATTACGGGGGAAAGCGGGCGAAACAGCACCTGCGCCGCGCGGCTGTTCGTGCATAGGCACGCGAGTAAAATAAACGGGAACAGCGAGGGAATCAGCGTGCCGAGGCATGTGTGGATGCCGCTGACAACGCCTGCGGCGGCAGCGGTGCGGTGCCTGAGCAGGAGCAAGGCGAGCAGTAAAAGCGCGGCGGCGCGGACATAAAGCGCCGGAAGCTGCAATTTTTGGCGAATGAAAAAAGCGATATGTTCTGTATGCTTCGACACGGTGAACCCTCCTTTTGAAAAAGTATATGCGTGTTTTTCTGCACATACGTATAGAGGAGTAAAAAGAAAGAGGGTGGGTGCATGGGTGAGCTTGCAGATAAGCTACGCTATGCCATGCAGGACGGCACGATCCGCACGGAGATTCTCGGCACGGCGAAGCTTATTTTAGAGGGTTGTGACGGCGTAATCGAATACGAAACGGAAAAGATCGGCCTGCGCTGCGGGCGGCGCGCCGTGTGGGTGGAGGGGAAAAGCTTACGGCTTTTGTGTCTTGAAGAGGACGGCGCGGTGATCACAGGACATATTGAGGCGGTGAGGTTCGCATGAAGAAAATCACGCATTGGGTGCTCGGCACGGCAACGGCGCGTGTTTCGGGCGATACGGCACGGTTTATGAACATTGCGGTGAAAACGGGTCTGCGCCCCATTCGACTTCAAAAGGATGGGAAAGACGTGCTTTTCACCTTGTATGCGAAGGACTACAAAAAGCTGCATAAGATCAAACAACGCACGCACGCGCGGGTGAAGCTTGCGGAGAAAAGCGGCTTCCCGTTTCGGTTCCGCCGCATGCTGCGCCGACCGGGACTTTTGCTTGGCACGGCGCTCGGCGTGGCGCTGATGCTGTTCCTTTCCGGCTTTTACTGGGAGATGACGATCTCCGGTGAAGATATTCCGTATGCCGAAAGAGAAATTTTGGCGGCAGCAAAGCGCGTTGGCGTGTATATCGGCGCGCCGCGAAGCACCGATACCGCTTTGGCCTCTGTCGCGCTTTTGGAGGAGCTGCCGGAGCTTTCGTGGGCATCGTTCAACACGGAGGGTTGCACCGTACAGCTTGAGCTGCGCACGTCCGTCACAAAGGCGGAGGGCGCGGAGCACGACGGCACGGGGGACATCGTCGCGTCACGCGCGGGGCTCATCCATTCTATCACGGCGCAAAACGGCACGGTGCTCGTAAAAGTCGGTTCTGCCTGCGCCGCGGGGCAGGTGCTCGTTTCCGGCATCACACAGGTGGGCGACCCGTATGACCCGGAATACAACCCCGTGCGCTGTTTTTACACCCGCGCCCGTGCGGAAATTCTGGCGGAGACACAGCGCACATTCACGGCATCCTGTCCGCTTAGTACCGAAACGGTGCGCGAAACGGACCTCGGTACACAGCGCGCGCTGTATATTTTGGGCGTGCGCGTGCCGCTCTCGCTTTCCGGCGCGCCGAAAGGCCAGACGGCATACACCCGCACGCCGTTCGTTTTGCAGGGGCACACGTTGCCGCTGTGGGTGGAAACGGTGCGCGTATATGAGGAGGAGACCGTGCCCGTTACGTTCACGGAGGAAGAAGCGCAGCGCCGCGCGCTTGAAAATCTGCATCAGCTGCAAAAGCTTGCGCTTGGAGAAGACGGGCGTGTGCTTACGGAAAACATCACATATCAGACAAAAAATGGCGCGGTTTACGTCACGTCCCGGTGCGTATGTCTTGAAAACATTGCGCAGGAGGCGCCGCTCACCCTGCCTGAAGAGCCTGAAAATCCGGAGAATATAGGGGTATTTGTCGGAAATGTACAGGGAAACGGTTAAATTTCGTTGAAAATTTCATAACCACATTGGGAACACTTATGCTATAATAAAACAGGAAATTCGGTTTTTTAGACTGCACGGTTTTTCAGAGCCGTGCGGCAAAAGGAGAACGATTTGGAAAGAAGCATTCATGTAGACAAAGCAGAATACGCGGCAGAGCTTTTCGGCAGCTTTGACGTGAACGCAAAGCGACTGGAAAAGGCATTCGGTGTAACATTTTCCTGCCGCGATTCACAGATCCACGTCATCGGCGAAGAACCAGGTGTTTCGCGTGCGGTGCGTGCGGCAGAAAGCCTTTTGCGGCTCGTCGAAAAGGGCGAAGTCCTAAACGACCAGAACGTCGGCTACTGCATCGACATGGTCATGGAGGACAGCGAAGCGCAGATGGCGCCGCTTACGGACGGCTGCATCTGCATCACGGCGAAAGGCAAGCCCGTAAAGCCCAAAACGGTGGGACAGAAGAATTATTGCGACAATATTCGCAATAACACCATCACTATCGGCGTCGGCCCTGCGGGAACCGGTAAAACGTACCTTGCGGTCGCCATGGCTGTGACGGCGTTCCGTGCGCAGCAGGTGAACCGCATCATCTTGACGCGCCCCGCCGTGGAAGCCGGCGAGAAGCTGGGTTTTCTGCCCGGTGATTTGCAGCAGAAGGTAGACCCCTACCTGCGCCCGCTTTACGATGCGCTGTTCGACATGCTCGGCGCGGAATCGTACGCCCGCCTTGTGGAGCGCGGCAGCATTGAGGTGGCGCCGCTTGCGTACATGCGCGGCAGAACGCTCGACGACAGCTTTATCATTCTGGATGAGGCGCAGAACACCACCTGCGAGCAGATGAAAATGTTCCTGACGCGTCTCGGCTTCAACTCCAAAATGGTCATCACAGGCGACATCACGCAGATTGATCTGCCGGACGGCAGACGCTCGGGTCTGAAGGATGCGATGCGTGTGCTGCGCAATGTGGATGACATTTCCGTTTTCCGTTTTACCGAAAAAGACGTTGTGCGCCATCGCTTGGTGCAGGATATCATTCGGGCGTATGAAAAAGCGTCCGCTGCAAAATAACCCCTATCGAAAGGATTTTAGCATATGGAAAAAATCAGAGTCATCATCACAAACAACCAGAAAGCGGTCAAAGTGCCGACCGGCGTGCGCATGCTCATCCGTCGCTGTTGCCACGCGGTTCTGCGGATGGAGAAGTTTGAGGATTCCGCTGAAATCAGCGTGACATTCGTGGACAACGAGCAGATCCGCGAGCTAAACGCGCAATACCGCAACAAAGATGCCGCAACAGACGTGCTCTCTTTCCCCATGGGTGAGAACGGCGTGTATGACATCAACCACGATACCGGCGCGAAGATTCTCGGCGACATTGTGCTCTCTGTGGAAATGGCAATGGCACAGGCAAAGCGCTACGGCCACAGCTTAGAGCGCGAGATCGGCTACCTGACGGCGCATTCTATGCTGCACCTGCTCGGCTATGACCACGAAAACGGCGGCATGGAGCGCGTGCGCATGCGTGAAAAAGAAGAATACGTTATGTCGCAGCTCGGCCTGCCGGGCACTTCCAGCTACACCGTTTAACATGGTGCCGGATTGGAAAACAAACGGTAAGACCCGCACGCAGGCGGACAGCTTTCGCGATGCCGCGCGCGGATTTTTCCATACCGTGAAAACGGAGCGAAACATGCGTATACACCTTACAGCGGCGGTATACGTTTTGTTTTTTTCGCCCTTTCTGGGCGTAACGCGCAGCGAATACGGCGTTCTGCTTTTGACCATCGCAATGGTTATCGCGGCGGAAGCGTTCAACACCGCCATTGAGATGCTGTGTGATTACGCGCAGAAAAGCTATAATCCGCTCATCGGCAAAACAAAAGATATCGCGGCGGGAGCGGTGCTTGTGTGCGCCGTTTTTGCCGCTTTTGTCGGTATAGCCGTTTTGTGGCGTCCGGAAGCGATCTTAGCGCTTTTGATAACAATCGTCACAAATCCGCTTTACCTTGTGCTTTTCATTCTGTCGCTCATTTTGGCCTTTTTCTTCATTTTCAAAGTGCCATGCGGCGTGCGGGAAAAGCTTCATAAAAAGTGATATAAATTATCAGAAAGGAAACCGCGGCTGCGTGCCCCGGGAAAACTATGGATACAGAAAATTACATGAACGAAAAATCGGCGTTTATCGCCATTGTGGGCAGACCGAACGTGGGCAAATCCTCTATTTTGAACCGCCTGCTCGGTACGAAGCTTGCCATCGTTTCCAATAAGCCACAGACCACCCGCACGCGCATTATGGGCGTGTGGACAGAGGGCGAAACGCAGCTGGTGTTCATCGATACGCCGGGCCTCATCAAGCCGAAGAACTCCCTCGGCGATTACATGGTGAAAAGCGTTACCTCGTCCGTCGCAGATGTGGATGCCTGCCTGCTCGTTGTGGAGGCAAACACGAAAATCTCCAAAGCAGATGAAGAGCTTGTGCACCGCTTTAAAGATTTAGGTGTGCCGGCGCTGCTCGCCATCAATAAGATTGACCTTTTGCAGGACAAAAGCGTTTTGATGGAGCAGATTGCGAAGCTCTCCGCGCTCTACGACTTTGAAGCTGTGGTGCCGGTCTCCGCGCAGGACGGCAACGGCATGGACGCGCTGCGTGAGGAGCTTATCGCACTGGCGGAGCCGGGCGGACACTTCTTCTCGGAAGATACGCTCACAGACCAGCCGGAGCGCGTCATTGCGTCCGAAATCGTGCGCGAGAAAATTCTGCGCTTTACGGATAAAGAAATCCCGCACGGCGTTGCAGTCGTGACGGAAAGCATGCGCGACCTCGGCAACCTGACGGAGATCGATGCGACAATCTATTGCGAACGCGCCACGCACAAGGGCATCATCATCGGCAAGGGCGGCGCAATGCTGAAAAAAATCGGCTCGAAGGCAAGAGAAGACATGGAGCGCTTTTTCGGCTGCAAAATCAACCTGCGCCTTTGGGTAAAGGTGAAGGAGGACTGGCGCCAGCGCCCGCAGATCCTCACAAAGCTCGGCTTTAACGAGCACGATTTTGACCAGTACCAATAAACCGTGATTTTCGGGAAAACGGTCACATTTTGAGAAATTGACAGACGTTTCCACGGATAAAACCCGCAAAAACCGCAGAAGCTAAAAACAGCCATACGGTTTAGGAGGCGTTTGTATGCGAAATTCCCCGATGCAGAATGCGGCGCATGCCGCGTGGAACAGCTTTTATAAAAGCGGCAAGGCGGAGGATTACATCCGCTACGTGCAGCTTACACGCCGGGAGCTTGCCGACGTGGATTTTACGGCAGGAGACTTTGATGCAGGTAAAGACCCAGGGACTCATCATTCGGGAGCAGACGGTGGGCGAGAGCGACCGCCTTGTCACGGTGCTGACGCGTGACGCGGGCGTGGTGCGTGCGTTTGCCCGCCGCGCCAAAAACTTAAAGGACAGCAAAAGCGCCGCAACGCAGCTTTTGTGCTATTCCCGCCTTTCTATTTTTAAGGGGCGGGAAAAATACATGATTGACGATGCCGAGCCGATCGAGGTCTTTTTCGGGCTTCGGCGGGACATCGCCGCGCTTTCGCTGGCACAGTATTTCTGTGAGCTGGCGTACTTAATGGTGCCGGAGGATACGGATTCCGAGGAATACCTGCGGCTCATCTTAAATTCCCTGCATTTTTTATCAAAGGGCACGCGGCCGATACGGCTGTTGCAGTCCGTGACAGAGCTGCGTATGCTCTCGTCGGCGGGCTATATGCCAAATTTAGTCGCGTGCGAAAACTGCGCCGCGTATGAGGCGGAAACGATGTTCTTTCTGCCGCAAAGGGGCATTATTCTGTGCGACAAGTGCTTTCACGGCGCGAATGAACCGTATGTCGCGCTGCCGCCGGGCGTGCTGACCGCCATGCGACACATTGCGTATGTGGATTTTGAGAAGCTCTATAACTTCTCGCTGCCGGAGGATGCGCTGAAAATTCTGAACGCCGCAACGGAAAGCTACGTTGTCCATACATTACATACCGTACCGAAGACCTTGGAGTTTTATAAAACGTTTTTGGATTAACAGAGGAGATTGACCCGGCAAAACCGGGTACGAAAAGAAAGCAGGAACAAAATGCTAAAAGATCATAAAGCGCTGGAGCTGGATAAAATTCTGCTTCAGCTTGCAAATGAAACCACTTGCCCGGATGCGGCGGAGCTGGCGCAGAAAATTGAGCCGGATACCGACATCCGCCACGTGGAGCGCCTTTTGCAGGAAACGGACGACGCGTTTGTTTTAATGGCAAAGTACGGCGCACCGTCATTTTACGGCATGACGAATGTCACGAATGCGCTGCGTCGCGCAGAAGCGGGCGGCGTGCTGAATCTGGCGGAATTATTGTCTGTTGCCGCGACATTGCGTGCCATCCGCAGTGTTTCGGATTGGCGTAAAAAAAGCGAAAGCGTCAAAACGGCGCTCGATTACCGCTTTGAGACCTTGCAGCCGAATAAGTTTATCGAAGACCGCATCTCGATGACCGTCGTCAGCGAGGAAGAAGTTGCCGATACCGCAAGCGTCGCCTTGGCGGCTATCCGCCGCAAGATCCGCGCGGCATCGCTGCGCGTGCGCGAGCAGCTTGATAAAATGATCCGCTCGCAGACCTACCAAAAGTATTTGCAGGAGGCCATTGTTACCCAACGCGGCGGCCGCTACGTTGTGCCGGTTAAGGCGGAGTTCCGCAATGAAGTCAAGGGTCTCATTCACGATTCCTCCGGCAGCGGTGCCACCGTATTTATTGAGCCGATCGGCGTTGTGGAAGCAAACAACGAAATCCGCGTGTTGCGCTCGGACGAAAAGGACGAGATCGACCGCATCTTGACGGAGCTTTCCCGTGAGATCGGCGAGTTTGCGGACGGCATCATCCAGAGCTACCGCGCGGCGGTGGAGCTGAATCTCATTTTCGCAAAAGGGCAGCTCGCCTACAAAATGAAGGCGACCGTGCCGAAGCTCAATCAGGAGGGGCGCATCGCCATCAAATCGGCGCGCCACCCGCTCATCGATAAAAATAAGGTCGTGCCGACCGATCTGTACCTCGGCAGTGATTTTGATGCGCTCATCGTCACCGGTCCGAACACCGGCGGCAAGACCGTCTCGCTGAAAACGGCGGGCCTTTTGACGCTGATGACCATGTGCGGCATGATGATCCCCGCGGCGGATGGCAGCGAAGTTTCGATTTTCGACCACGTTTTGGCGGACATCGGCGATGAGCAGAGCATTGAGCAGTCTCTCTCCACGTTCTCGGCGCACATGACGAATATCATCCGCATTCTCAACATTGCGGACGACAAGAGTCTTATCCTAATCGATGAGCTCGGTGCGGGCACCGACCCGGTCGAGGGCGCCGCGCTTGCTATTTCCATCATCGAAGCTATGCGCGCCAAAGGCACGCGCGTGATGGCGACAACGCATTACGCAGAGCTGAAGGCATATGCCATTCAGACCGTTGGCGTTGAAAACGCCTGCTGCGAATTTGACGTGGCGACGCTGCGCCCGACGTATCGCCTGCTCATCGGCGTACCGGGTCGTTCCAACGCATTTGCCATTTCCGCACGTCTCGGTATGCCGGCGAACATCGTAGAGCACGCAAAGAAACTCGTTTCCGATGAAAGCACTATGTTTGAGGAGGTCGTCTCCCGCTTGGAGGAGAGCCGCCGCAAAATGGAAGATGAGCGTGAAAGTGCCGAGCAGCTGCGTTTGAAAGCGCAGAACATGGAAAAAGAGGCTGAAGCGCTGCGCGACCGCGCCGAAAAGGACGCGAAGCACGAAATTGAGCGCGCCAGAATGGAAGCGGCGGAGCTTGTGCAGAAAACGCGCCGCGAAGCCCAGAGCCTGTTAGACGAGCTCGAAGACCTGCGCCGCAATAAGCAGAAATTATTGACCGCAGAGCAGAAAGCGCGCCTGAAGGCAGGCATCCGCGATATGGAAAAGGCCAGTGACCCGGTGCACGAGCGCCGCATAGACGAAGATTATGTGTTGCCGCGCCCCTTACAGGTCGGCGATACGGTACTGATTTACGACATCGATAAGATTGCGACCGTTTTGGATGTGCCGAAAAACGGCGACCAGATTTTGGTGCAGGCAGGCATCATCAAAACGCGCGTGCCGCTGAAAAACCTGCGCCTGACCGACCAGAAGCCGAAGGAAAAGAAGAAAGCCGCAGGCGGTCACCGCACCGTGACGAAGAAGATGGATTCCGCTCCGGCGCGCAATGAAGTGGATGTGCGCGGCATGAATTTGGAAGAAGCGCTCATGGAAGTGGATGCGTTTATCGATCACGCTTTGATGCACAATCTCAACATGCTGACGATTATCCACGGCAAAGGTACAGGTATATTGAGAAACGGCATTCAGCAGCATTTGCGCCGCCACAAGGCCGTGAAATCCTTTCGCCTCGGCGTATATGGTGAGGGCGAAAGCGGCGTGACGATTGTAGAGCTGAAATAACCTTAAGAGGATCGTAAGATGCAAAGTCTCGGCTTTACTTGACAGCAGCGAAAAATTCTCTTAAAATAGGTACAACAGAACCGATACCGCATAAAACTACGAAACAGGTTTTGTGCGGTATTATTTTACGCGGCCGGGCACAGCCGGGCTGCCGAAAGGCAGGGATTGGATGAAAAATCTATATAAAGCGGGTATGGGACGCTTTGCGGCGATATGCCTTGTGGTTTTGATGGTGTTTTCCATCGGCAACCTGTATGCGTTTGCGGATGAAGCCGGAAACGGCGACACGAGCACCTCGTCTTCCGAAGACGGAGGCGACACGGGCAGCACCGTAAGCGCGACGGCAGCGGATGCCGAAGTGCCGGAGCAGCCCGCGGATCTTTATGTCTATGACGAAGCGAGTGTGATTTCCGCCAGTACGAAAACGGTAATCAACGATAAAAACGCTGACCTCAATGCGACGTATGGTGTGCAGATTGCGGTGTTCACCATGAACACTTTGCCCGGCGAAAAATCCGATTATGATGGCCGCGTGGCCTACCTTAAAAAGGTCATGGACACGTGGAAGCTTGGCGGCGACAGCAAAAACGGGCTTATCATAGGCCTTTCCGTTTCGGACGGCGACTATATGGCGGTGGCCGGTGACGGCCTGCACGGCGCGTTCTCCGGCACGGAGCTGAGCGCTTTGCTGCACGATAATCTGGAAGCGGATTTTCAGACCGGCGCATATGATGCCGGTGTTTTAAAGCTCTTTAACGCCGTGGCAGCGGCAGCGGAAACGTATAAATCCGGCAACCCCGCAGACTCGGCGGCTGTGGGCACTGCAAGCAACGCAGAGTCCACCGCCGGCGGTACGGAATCTTCCGCGGCCGAAAGCAGTGCATCCTCCGAAGCGAGCGGCCCTAAGGGCGGCTCGGTGATTTTCGGCATTTTGAAATTTGTTTTGGTGCTTGTCATTGTCTTTGCGGTGTTGCTGCTTATCGTGTACATCCACGGGCAGCGCGTGCGCAAAAAGCGCCGCGAAGCGCGCCGCAGACGTGCGGAACAGCGCCGCCGTGCCGCCGAGCAGGAAACGGCTGACCCGTACACCGCTCCGCGTAAGGAAGAACCGAAGCGCACGCTGGAGGACGATTACCTCGACTTTATGAACCGTTATAAATAACCGTAAATATAAAAATGCCGCAGGCACGGGAAAACCCGGTTGTCTGCGGCATTTTTCTTTTGCGGTAAGATCAGCCCTTTGCGCGTGCTGCGATGATGGAAGCCATTTCGCCGACGTTCTTCATGGAGGAGATTTCGCCCATCTTGAACTTCATGCGGAACTCGCGCTCTACAGCGGAGATCAGCGTGATGTGCTCCAGACTGTCCCAATCCTCAATGTCGTCTGCGGTCGTTTTCGGCGTGACGTGAATGGTGTCATCGTCAAAAACATCCTGAAATACGCGGTCCAGTCTTTCAAAAATTTCTCTTGTGTCCATGGTAAAATTCCTTTCTGTGATTTGATTTAATACTTAATTTAGCGAGGATCACGCTTCTGCGTGGTCGTTGCCGAACACTTCGATCACGTGGTTCTGCGGCTTGTAGTCCGCGACGCGCAACTGCCACACGGTGCTGCCGTCCTCGTGCTCCTCAGTCCTCGTGAAGCCGAAGCGACCGAAAAGGTCGCTGACCATCTTGTTTTTTGCGGTGGGGTAGTAGTAGCCGTTAATCGTCTCTACGCCCACTTCGCGGCAGCGCTCCACAAGGCGGTCCAACATGGCAAATTCCATATCGCGCTTTAACACGCGGCAGCTCATCAGCCATAGGTCAATGTCGAGTGCCGTGCCGTTTTTTCTGCCGATGACGACGGAAACGACGCCGTTGTCGCCGAATTTATCGATGAGCTTGCCGTATAGACGGATATAGCCGTCGTCCTCAAATACGCTTTCCATTTCGGCGGGCGTATAGCGGCGGGTGGTCACGTTGAACTGGTTGCTCTTGTTTGTAAGCTGTGTGATGCGCGCAAGGTACACCGGGATGAAATCATCGATGAAGGCGTGCATCTCAAGGCTCTTTAAATAGTCGTTATAATCGCCGAACGACGCCATTTCCGCGGCGCGCAGGGCGTTTTTCTTGTACATTTCGTTGCGCTTCAAGTCATCTTCGCTGAAAGTTGTCACTTCAAAGAAGCCGCTGCGGTCAATCGTCGTGATGTAGTTTTCCACGCCGTCCATGTCCGGAACGGCCGCGCCCTTGATCTGCGTGCGCACGATCTCGCGCTCGGCGGGGTTATCGTCCGCAAAAACGATGGAATCCGGCAGAATGTTCAGCTCTGCGGCGGTCTCGGCAATGTTGCGGTCTTTGTTTTCCCAGTTTGCCTTAATGATGACGAAATCGTCCGGGCGCAGTGCACCTTCGGGGTGGTTTAACCCCGCAATGGCGTTTTCATGGTCATTTTTAGAGCAGACCGTCAACACGATGCCGAGACTTTTAAGCTGCTTTACGTAGGTCTGAAACTCGTAGTAGGATTGCGAAACGCCGGTCTCCTGGCCGATCTCGATGCCGTCTACGCCGTCGTCGCCCACAACGCCGCCCCACAGGGTGTTATCGAGGTCAAGGGCAAGCGCCTTTTTATTCTTGCCGAAAATCGACTTGATAATGTGCGAAACACTGAACGCAAAGGACGGGATCGCCTCAAAGCACATGGCGTATTTGTACATGTTCCAGAACAGCGGGTTCGACCATTCTTTCAGGCCGTAATCGGCAGAAACAAAGTTGAGGTCGTGAATATAAAAGCTCTCATTTTCGCGTGCGTAGGCGTAAAAAGCTTCGTTTAAGCGCGTGAGGAAATTCGTGCGGCCGTGGATGTCCCACGCGTCGCGGCTGCCGAGCAGGCGGTAAAGCGGCATTTCAAAGTTGTTTTGAATGATGGGGCAGTGGAACTTTTCCGCAATGCTTTTCCACATCGCCGTGAAACGGTTTATTTCCGTGTGCAGTTTTTCGTCTATTTGCTCCGTGGTGTCTGTCATCTCGGGCCAGTCCGTCACGTTGCGATTCGTGGTGTGGATGAACACAATGTCCGGCTTGAAGCTTAAAAGCGTTTCATCCGGGAACATGGCGTCCTGAAAATATTGCGCGTATTCGGATTCGTAAAATTCCGGCTCAATACCGGCGTCTAAGAGGAAAAGCTCCAGCGTTTTTACAATGTCGCTTGTGGTGGAGCCGCCGAACACGGCAATCTTCTTTCTGATGCGCGAGGTGCCGTCTGCGAGCAGTGCTTTCTTTAAAGATTTGCGCTTTTTGATGATGTAAGCGGCGTCAAAGGGATATTCCAGTTCTTTCATAGGCTCTCCTTTGTTATTCTTTTGCGGAAGAGGTATCCTCTGTACCGGTCGAGGTGGTGTTAGCGGCCGTATCCGTGCCGGAAGTCGTCGTTGGTGCACTTGTCGCGGTCGGCATGACCGTTTTCGGCGTAACAGACGGGACAATGTGCGAATCGGTGATGGTCTTACCGGCGTTCTGCGCGATGAGGTTCTGAATGTTGTCGGCGTTATCGCCCACAACGGAGTATGCGGACATCGTAAAGAGCACATCCGTGATGCCCATATCCTTGATGAAGCTGACGAGGTTGCACTCCAAATAGCGCACGTCGGCAACGTAGATCTGCTCAAAGGAATTCGTGTAGAACGGAATCTCCGCGTTACCGAAGCTGTCCTTAATGACGAGCAGCTTGCGGCCGTTCTTCATCTGCGTATCGACTTTTACGATGCAGGAGTCGCCGCCGAGGAACTTGAGGTACGCGTTTGCGGTGTCCACATCGGCAAAGAGGTCGTCTTCGTACTGGTAGTTAAAAGAAGTATCGTAGTAGGAAGCCACGTAGTTCGAGGCCGGCACGAAGTAGTGGAAATCGTCCGGGTCGTTCAAAATACGCGTATCCTGCGAGAAACCGTACATAGTGCCTACATAGCCCGGAATGGATTCTTCCGTGTAGGTGGAAAGGTCTGCGAACGGCACGCCTGCGGCCTCGGCAAACGTGCGGGCGGCATAGTAGGCGCCGCGTGCCTGCCAGTGGTGGTCGGTGCGCAGGTAAATATCTTCCTCCGCATGCTTTTTCATTACGTCCACAACGTTTACGGACTGAATGCCGGCATTCAGCTTTTCGGCAACGCCGTCAAAGCATTCCTTCTGGTTGCCAACATAATCAATGCCGTTTTTCGGGGTGTAGATGGCGGAAGCGGTGGGCGCGGGCATAGACCAAATGGTCACACCGCTGCCGACCTTGCTTTGCAGGTCGTTGAGCGCATTGGCGTAAGCGGTGCCGCCACCGCCGCCGAAGGCCTCCATGCAGCGCCAGTGATTATCCCAGTTTACAACAAGCAGGTTGTTCACCCATTCCAGTGTGCTGTTATCCTCGGTGCTGAAATCGCGGCCCATTTTTTCATCCGCAGCGCTCACGGCCGGGAACACACGCCCTGCGGCGTATTGCAGCAGGTTCGTGTTGTCTGGCACGGTGCCGTTTGCGGGTGTGGTCGTCTGGGTGTCACCGTTTGCGGCAGAAGTATCGGTGTTATCTGTGCTGTCCGTCTCGGGCTTTGCGGTGCTGACCGTTGAAGCGAACATTTTCATACCAAACAGGTTCTTAATGGAGTTGCTCATATTCTTAAAGCCGTCGTGGTTCGGCACGGTATCGTCAAACCATGTGGCGACGTCCGCCGTAAACGAGCCGGAAAAATACGATGCAAAAGAGAATTTCGGGAATTCCGCAAGGTTTCGGTTTTCAATCTGTGAGACGGTGGAGCGCGGGAAAAGGAGCAGATACAGCGTCATCAGGGCGAAAAGAATGACCATAACACCGACGGATAAAACGGAAAGCCGCATGTTCAAAAGCTCGCGGCGGCTCGGCTTCGGCTTGCGGCGGCGCTCTGCGGGTTCGGCGCTTTCATCCGCAGTCGGCGCATCTACGGCTTCGGTTTTCTCCGGCTTCGCTTCCGGTTCGGCGGGCTTGCGGGGAGCAAAATAATCAAGGTCAAGGTCTTTAAAATCGTTCATGTCAATGAGCACCTCCCCTTAGAATCTGAAATACAGGAACACGTTGTTCGTGGTATCAACGAGCAGAACACTCACGACGGCGAGCAACACCATACAGACCGCAACGGAGCCGACGCGGCCGATGGTATAAACGGTATCGTTTTTGCTCTCGAGAAAATAACTCTTGATCTTCGGCAATACCGGCAGGCTGACGAGGATCGCGAACAAAATGAGAAAGATGTTGTTGCGCAGGGAGGAGAACGTCATGGGGTCCGTAAACGGCGCGCCGTTCGCAATCATGCTGATGCCCGTGATATTGAGGAAAAACTGACCAAGCTGGCCGAGATCTTCAAAATAGAAGATGCCGAAGCCGAGGATGATGACAAGCTTCGTATACACATGCTTCCACACGATCGGCCACTTTTTCATGCGCTTTTTGCCCATTTTCTGCTCGAACAGCATGAAGCAGCCGTAGTAAAGGCCCCATAAAATGAAGTTCCATGCGGCACCGTGCCAAAGACCGGTGCAGAACCAAACAAGGAACAGACCGAAATACTTGCGCGGCTTGCCGAAGAACGGCACGTACAAAAGGTAGTCGCGGAAGAAGGAGCCGAGGGAGATGTGCCAGCGCTGCCAGAACTCCGCAATGGTGGTGCAGGCAAACGGATGACGGAAGTTTTCGTCAAAGTGGAAGCCAAACATACGACCGAGGCCGATGGCAATATCGGAATAACCGCTGAAGTCAAAGTAAACATACAGCGAATACACGATGATGGTGTACCATGTGCCGAGCACGGAAAGTCCCGTGATGTCCTTGCCGAAGAACGTGTTGACGATGGACCACAAATTGTTCGCGATGATGACCTTTTTCGCAAGGCCGAGGATCACGCGCAGCGCACCTTCGCATAGGTCGGTCGTGTTGACGGAGCGGTTGTCGATCTCCTGCTCCACAACGCTGTACCGCACGATTGGGCCGGCGATGAGCTGCGGGAAGAGGGACAGGTACAAAAGGAATTTGTGGTACTTCGGCTGCACATCCACCGTTTCCCAGTAGCAGTCCAAAATGTAGGAGATAGCCTGGAACGTGTAGAAGCTGATACCGATGGGCAACGTGATCTGCGGCACGGGAATGGCCGCGCCCGAAACGGCGTTCAGGTTTTCTACAATGAACGCGCTGTACTTAAAGATGAGCAAAAGCAGAATATCTACAAAAATACCGCCGCCAACGGCTAACTTTGCGCGCGGGGTATCCCGAAATTTGCCGATCAATATGCCGATGAACCAGTTAAAGAATGAACTGAACAGCAAAAGCAAAATCCAAAGCGGCTCGCCCCAAGCGTAAAAGATGAGTGAAAAGACAATCAGCACGATGTTTTTGGTGCTGAGCTTTTTGGCGAGGCCGTAACAGATGAGGCACAGCGGCAAAAAGACATAGATAAAGAACAAATCGGCAAAAACCATGTATCGGGCTCCTTAATCCTTTGTTTTTTCCGTGCAGGCACATTTCCCGATGCCCGCAGTGTTTGGTTTCCATAAATTTTCATACATATATCAGTATAGACGAAAAAGCGAAAAGCGTCAAGGCAAAAGCCGCCCAGAGCCTTGTCTTTTGCGGAAAATTTGCATGGGGTTTCAAAGCTTTTTCTGTGTATATTTCAGTGCGCGAAAATCCAATATGATTGACAAATGCGCCGCCGTGCGGTACAATAACACAGTACACTTTATGGCCCCAATTTAATACGTCTCAGCAACTCGGTTGGATAGAGGTCACGCTCCTAAGAGAACCTAAAAGTGTTCCCCAATAGATGGGTAATTGCCTCGTAAATTAAATATGCGCCAGTAGCTCAGTTGGATAGAGCATCCGCCTCCTAAGAGAACCTAAAAGTGTTCCCCGATAGATGGGTAATTGTCTCGTAAATTAAATATGCGCCAGTAGCTCAGTTGGATAGAGCATCCGCCTCCTAA